>OFHA01001324.1_pt1 | contig 17525 bp, 16 predicted proteins | sample 1521891 | NCBI WGS metagenome assembly OFHA01 (sample SAMEA3504089, study PRJEB24116) | mouse gut metagenome | biome: mouse gut; feature: mouse-associated habitat; material: faeces | place: Denmark | collected 2011
CGGATCTACCTTTGCAAATCCGGCAGGCGGAGATGTGAACGCGGGATTCCTTGGAGCGTTATTTGCCGGTTTTGCGGCCGGATATCTGGTGCTTTTGCTTAAAAAGCTGACCTCCAGATTCCCGCAGTCGCTGAACAGTGTACGTCCCATGATTATTTATCCGGTGTTTGGTATTCTGACCGGATCTGTAGTAACAACGCTGATTAATCCGTTAATGGGTATGATTAACGACGGACTGACAGGGGTTTTAAACAGCATGAATGGAACGAGCAGGGTACTGCTTGGAATGGTAGTAGCCGGTATGGAATCCGTAGATATGGGAGGTCCGGTGAATAAGACGGCATACGTATTTGGGACTTCCCAGCTGGCTGAAGGGAATTTTGAAATTATGGCGGCAGTTATGGCAGGCGGAATGGCGCCGCCGCTCGTGATCGCGTTATGTACGACATTTTTTAAAAACCGGTTTACACAAAAAGAGAGAGAATCCGGTCTGGTAAACTATCTGCTGGGACTGTCCTTTATTTCCGAAGGAGCGATTCCGTTTGCAGCGAACGATCCGCTTCGCGTGATTCCGTCCTGTGTGGCAGGATCCGCGGCAGCAGGCGGTCTGTCCATGCTGTTCGGATGCACGCTGCGGGCGCCGCATGGCGGTATATTTGTGCTGCCGACGATTGGAAATCCACTGTTATATGCACTGGCAGTATTTGCAGGATCAGTGGTCGGGTGCCTGATTCTGGCAGTATTGAAAAAACCGTTGAAACAGGATCCGGCAGCATAAAACACGGCAAAATTTAATGTCTGACAGTTTCAGGGCAAAAAATGTGATAGAATAAGAAAGCAGGATCGTTCCCGGACGAAAGAAGTGAATACCAGAAAGAACAAGAGGGTTTGTATGAAACAGAAATGTGCGAAAAAGGCAATGGAACTGATTCACGACGGTATGGTCATCGGATTGGGAGGCGGCTCTACGGTCGCGCTCCTGATTCAGGAGATTCAAAAGAGCGGCAGAAGCATACAGGCAGTGACACCGTCACACGATACGCTCAGTCTGTGCATCCGGCATCAGATTCCGGTCCTGCCGTTAGAAATGACGGATACCATCGATATAGCGTTCGATGGGTGCGACGAACTGGATGCGGATCTGAATGCGTTAAAAAGCTGCGGAGGGATTCATACACGTGAAAAAATTGCTGCCTGCATGGCCAAAGAGTACGTCCTGCTGGCGGATGTGGAAAAATGGAAAAAACAACTGACATTTACATATCCGGTAACCGTAGAGGTGATACGTGCAGCGGTTCGTTATGTTACAAAGCGTCTGGAGCAGATGGGTGCGCATGTGAAGGAACTGCGCGCAGACCGCAAGACAGGAATACTGGTTAGCGATGATGGAAACTATCTGCTGGAGGCCGGATTTTTACACGTACAGGATGCAGGCAAACTGGCAGCAGAGCTGGACGGGATACCGGGAGTGGTCGGTCATTCGTTGTTTTATCAGATTGCGACCATGGCAATTATAGCGAAAGAAGACGGGCCGCAGATTGTAGTAAGAAACAAAGAAATGGGAGGTGTAAAATGAAACAGCCAAACTGGGGTATTTTAGGAACCGGACAGATCGCGCATGAAATGGCACAGGCGTTAAAAACAGTAAATGGAGAAATTTACGCCGTCTGCGGAACAAGTCTGGAAAAAGCGGAGAAATTCAGGGAATCCTATGGTGTGCAAAAAGCGTATGGCAGCGCGGATGAGCTGCTTGCAGATGAAAATACCGATATTATTTATATCGCGACGCCGCACAATTCACATTATGAGTGGATTGTCAGGTCTTTGAAAGCGGGAAAGCATGTATTTTGCGAAAAATCCATTACCGTAAACAGCCGGCAGCTGGAAGAATGCGCAGCCATAGCGCAAAGCAGGGGTCTGGTTCTTTGCGACGGTACGACGCTGCTGCATATGCCGCTGTATAAAAAACTAAGGCAGATCATTCAAAATGGGGCGATTGGCGATGTGAAAATGATTCAGGTGAATTTTGGCAGCTGCAAGGAATATGACGTGAATAACCGCTTTTTTTCAAAAGATCTGGCTGGCGGGGCGCTGCTGGATATCGGGGTGTATGCAGTATCGTTTGCCAGATATTTTATGAAAAGCAAACCGGATGTGGTACTTACGACAGCCGCTTATTTTGAAACCGGCGTAGATGAGACGAGCGGAATTTTGCTGAAAAATCCGGATGGAGAAATGGCGGTTATGGCGCTGACGATGCGGGCAAAACAGCCGAAACGGGGAGTGATCGCAGGAGAAAAAGGATTTATTGAGATCGATAATTATCCAAGAGCTGACAAAGCGGCCATTACGTATACCGAAGACGGGCATACCGAAGTGATCGAAGCCGGCAGGACGGAGGACGCGCTGCAGTATGAGGTGTCGGATATGCAGGAGTATGTGCGCAGCCAGAGCGGAAAAGACAATCTGAATATTGTCAGAGACGTAATGGAGACGTTAACAGCGATCCGCAATCAGTGGGGACTTGTCTATCCGTTTGAATCAAAGGTGTGAATAACAATTAACAAACTATAAATATCACAGAACAGGAGGGAAGACAATTGGTATATACAGTAACATTTAATCCGTCTCTGGATTATGTAGTACAGGTAAATAATTTTCAAAACGATGCGGTGAACCGCGCTGTATCAGAAAACGTATATGCCGGCGGGAAAGGCAACAACGTCGCCGTAGTTATTTCGAATCTGGGACTGAAAAGCCGCGCGCTTGGATTTCGCGCGGGTTTTACCGGAATGGCTATGGAACAGATGCTGCGGGAATATGGCTGTGATACGGACTTTATTCCGTTAGATGAGGGCATGACGCGGATCAATGTAAAAGTAAAGGCAGAAGACGAATTTGAGATCAATGGTCAGGGGCCGGTCATTCCGGATGAGAAAATCATGCAGCTGTTTGAAAAAACAGACGCGCTGACAGCAGACGATGTGCTGGTACTTTCCGGAAGCATTCCGGGGACGCTTCCGGACGATATCTACGAGAGAATGATGCAGCGGCTGGATGGAAAAGGAGTACGCATTGCGGTAGACGCCACGCAGGATCTGCTTCTTAGAGTGCTGAAATATCATCCGTTTTTAATTAAGCCGAATAACCATGAGCTGGGCGAGATGTTTCAGGTAACGCTGACAGAAGACGAGCAGATCATTACATATGCAAAAAAACTGCAGCAGATGGGAGCGCGCAACGTACTCGTATCCATGGCAAAGGACGGCGCGATTCTCGTAGACGAACATCAGCAGGTGTATCAGCTGCTGCCTCCAAAAGGAGAAGTGGTAAATTCTGTCGGAGCAGGCGATTCGATGGTGGCTGGATTTCTGGCAGGGTATTTAACGAGCGGCAGCTATGAACAGGCGCTCAGGCTTGGAACCGCCGCAGGCAGCGCAACGGCGTTTACTTCGTGGCTGGCAGGCAGAGAGCAAATCGATGCGATGATGGAAAAGATCGCTCATTAATCAATAGAGACCGGGACTCAGAGTTTGAACTTCAGAGAGTCCTGGTATTTTTTGCGTTTGCCTCATAATCTTAATATTTTATAAATTCCATGTAAAAAATAGACGAATGAAAAAAAATGAGGTATATTAGTTAGGATATGGACCCGAATAAGCGGTGTTTGAACGGGAAAGATCTGTTTTATATCAGGAATCAAAAATAAAAAGAGGATGAGAAGATGAATTTTGAACTGGATATGCATACGCATACGATAGCAAGTGGTCATGCTTATGGCACAATTACCGAGATGGCAAAGGAAGCGGCGGTGCGTGGATTGAAATTACTTGGTATTACGGAACATACGCATCATATGCCGGGAACCTGTAACGATCTGTATTTTGTAAATCTGCGTGTCGTGCCAAGAGAAATGTACGGCGTCAGGCTGATGCTTGGAGCAGAGCTCAATATTATGGATGATCAGGGTACGACAGATCTGCCGGAACGGATTATGAAACGGCTGGATATACGGATTGCCAGCATTCACGGAAATCTGTTTCCGCCCGGAACAATACAGCATAATACCTCGGCGATTGTTAACGCTATCAAAAATCCGGCGATCGATATCATTGGTCATCCGGACGACAGCAACTGTCCGCTGGATTACGAGCAGATTGTGCAGGCATCGAAAGAATACCACACGCTGCTGGAAATTAATAATAATTCTCTGCGGTCGCCGTCACGTAAAAACGTCAGAGAAAATATGACAGTCATATTAAAGCTCTGTAAGAAATACGATGTACCAGTGATTTTAAATAGCGACGCGCATTTTATGACAGATATTGCAAATACGGATCATTCGATGCCGGTTGTGGAAGAAGCGGATTTTCCAAAAGAACTGATTATTAATTATTCTGCAGAGAGATTTGAAGCATATATTGCTGAAAACCGGACGAGGGAAAAAGCGTATAAGGAGAGTAAAAAATGACAAAATATTGTGTAAAAAAACCGTTTACGATCTTTGTAGCAGTCATTGCGGTAATGGTAATCGGCGTTGTCAGCTTAATGCGGATGAAGACAGACCTGCTGCCGGATATGAGCCTGCCTTATCTGATGATCATAACGACAGATCCGGGCGCAAGTCCTGAGAAAGTCGAAAGCGAGGTTACATCGCCGATGGAGCAGGCGCTTGGTACCGTGACGGGCGTGGAAAATATTACCAGCGTCAGTGCGGAAAACTACAGTATGATTACACTGGAATTTGTAGAAGATACAAATATGGATTCCGCGATGGTAAAGGTTACGGCCGAGCTCAATCAGCTGAATCTGCCGGAAACATGCGGTACGCCGAATATGATGGAGCTTTCCATGGATATGATGGCCACGATGTATGCCACAGTCAGTTACGAGGAAAAGGATATTTATGAGATTTCTGATTTTACTGAAGAGATCATTAAACCGTATTTTGAACGGCAGGATGGCGTGGCGGGCGTTACTGCGGTCGGAAGTGTGGAAAAGACCGTGGAAGTGCGTTTGAATGCGTCCAAAATAGAAAAAATTAACGATCAGATACTGGAAGAGACGAACGATAAGCTGGCTGAGGCAAAGGATCAGATTGAGGAAGCGGCAAAGCAGCTCGAAGACGGAAAGCAAAAGCTGGAAGATGCCAAAAGCGAGCTGGAAAAACAGCAGAGCGATCTGAAAAAAACACAGTCTGAAACAGCAAAGCAGCTGTCCGAGGCAAGTCTGGCGCTGGATCAGGCACAGGCTGCAAAAGCGGCGTATGAGGCGAATCTGACGAGTCTGCGTGCGTCCAAAGCGGGACTGGAGGCGGAGAAGAAAGCATACGAGGATAATCATGTAACGGATACATACAATCAGATCGACGGGGCGCTGGGCGCGATGCAGACGACGCTGGCCCAGCCGGCGCAGCTGGCAGGCATTACCATACCGGCTGATATCGACGATGCGCTTGCAAATCCGGAGCAGACCGAGGCATTTGTCGCATGGGTGGCTTCGATGGGAATGGCGGAACAGGTGCAAGACCTGACGATGGAAAATCTGCAGCAGCTGTCCGATATTGTGACAACCCGTCTGCCGCAGATTGAAACCGGACTTGCAAACCTGGAAACGCAGATTATGGCGGTAGAGCAGGCTGTAAAACAAATGAATAAACAGATGGATCAGATCGATCAAAAATATAAAGATGCAGACAGCGGCAAGTTTGAAGCGGCCATATCGATCGCTTCGGGCGATGCGCAGATGTCCAACGGACTGACTGGAATCGAAAACTCGAAAAAAGATCTGGACGAGGCGAAAAAAGAATTAAAAGAAGCCAAAAAACAATACCGCCAGTCCAGAAAAGCAGCCCTGGATAACGCAAATATCAGCAGTCTTGCAAATATGGATACGCTGTCACAGATGATTTCCGCGCAGGATTTTTCGATGCCTGCCGGATATATCAAAGATAAAGAACAGTCAGAAAATCAGTGGCTGATCAAGGTCGGAGAGCATTACGACAGTCTGAAAAATCTGGAAGAAATGCTTTTATGTAAGCTGCCGGGCGCAGGCAGCGTACGTATGGCGGACGTCGCGGACATTACGGTTATCGATAACGCTGGAGAAAATTATGCCAAAATCGACGGGGAAGAAGGCGTTCTGATTTCTATTTATAAAGGAAGTACCGCGAGCACGAGCGAAGTGGCAAAAACATGTGAAGCGGCGATTGAAAAGCTGGAGAACGATTACAGCGGTTTAAGCGTTACGCCGGTCATGAATCAGGGCGATTATATTACGATGTTTATCAGCAGCATTTTGCAGAGCATGATTGCCGGCGCGCTTTTGGCAGTACTCGTACTGATTTTATTTTTTAAAGATATAAAACCAACGCTGGTAGTCGCATTCAGCATTCCTTTTTCGGTGTTGTTTGCAATACTCATTATGTATTTTTCGGATATTTCGATCAATATTATGACGCTGGCAGGGTTAGGCCTTGCGATCGGTATGCTCGTAGACAACTCGATTGTAGTGATAGAAAATATTTACCGTATCCGCAATCAGGGAATATCAGCGCCGCGTTCGGCCGTACAGGGTGCGCGGCAGGTGGCGGGACCGATTATTTCGTCTACGCTGACGACGGTCTGCGTATTTTTACCGATGATTTTTACGACCGGACTCGTTGCGGAGCTGATGGTGCCGTTTGCGATGACGATTTCTTATGCGCTTACCGCTTCGCTGGTCGTTGCGCTTACCGTTGTGCCGACCGCAGGCTCGATTCTTTTGAAAAAAACAAAAGAAAAACGTTATCCTTTGTTTGAAAAGGTGCAGCAGGTATATGGAAAAGTACTTTCCCTGTGCCTGAAATGGAAAGTCGTTCCGCTGGCGCTGGCGATTCTGCTGCTCGTGATCTGTGTGCGCGAGGTGATGCGTATGGGTATTACGATGCTGCCGGAAATGACAGGAGAGCAGATATCGATTGCGGTGGAAGTACCGGAAGAGACAGAAAAAGCGGATGCGTTTGCAATGGCAGATAAAGTCATGGAAGCGGCGCTTTCGATCGACGGCGTGGCGACCGTAGGCGCGATGGATGGCAGCAGTGCGGCTGGTATGTTTGGCGGCGCCGCAGGCGGAGAGAATTTTCTCAATTATTCATTCTCGATTATATTAGATGAAGATATCAGCGATGTTCATGAGATACGTAAGATTGCAAAAAAACTGGAAGCAGCGACTGCAGATATTGGCTGTGAAGTATCCGTATCGTCCTCAGCCATGGGAGATATGACCGCAATGATGGGAAGCGGACTTTCGATGAATATTTATGGAGAAAGCGTGGAAAAGCTGCTGGAAATCAGTGAAGATGTGCAGGAGCTGGTGGCGCAGGTAGAAGGCTTTGAGAATATTTCGAACGGACAGGAGGACGGCGCGCAGGAAATCCATCTGATGATCAATAAAGACCGGGCGATGAAACGGGGACTGACCGTCGCACAGATCTATGCCACGCTGGCGTCCAGACTCACGACGGAGAAAGACGCGGTCACGATGAGTGTCGGCGATACAGATATGACCGTGCAGATTGTAGATGAGACAGATCTGATCAATAAAGAGAATCTGCTTGATATGGAGCTGGAAGCTACCGTTACAAAAGAAGACGGTACGAATGAGACAAAGACATACGAGCTCGGCGAGTTCGCAAGCATGGAATACGGACAGGGACTGGCGTCGATTTCCCGGGAGAATCAGTCGCATTATATTACGGTTACGGCTGATACGATGGAGGGTTATAATACCACGCTGCTGACAAGAGAGCTGAATAAAAAGCTAAAGACGCTTGAAATAGCAGACGGGTACTCGATCGAGATCGGGGGAGAGAGCGATCAGGTAAACGATATGGTAACGCAGATGATGCGTCTGATGGCGCTTGGTTTTCTGCTTATTTATCTTGTAATGGTCGCGCAGTTCCAAAGCCTGTTATCTCCGTTTATCGTACTGTTTACGATTCCTCTGGCATTTACCGGAGGACTGCTTGGACTGCTGGCATTTGGCGAACAGCTGTCTTTAATGAGTCTGCTGGGCTTTACGATATTGATGGGAACAGTTGTAAATAATGGAATTGTATTTGTAGATTATGCGAATCAGCTGCGAATTGGCGGCATGGGAAGGCGTGAAGCGCTGATTGCGACTGGAAAGACGCGCATGCGTCCGATACTGATGACCGCGCTGACGACCATATTGTCGATGAGCATGATGATTTTCAGCAGACAGGCAGGCAATTCGATGGGGCGCGGTATGGCAATCGTAGTTGTCGGAGGTTTGTTATATGCTACTTTCATGACACTCTTTATTATTCCTGTCATGTATGATATATTTTATAGGAAGCAGCCGCATCAGGTGGATATCGGAGAAGATGATCTGGATGAGATTCTGGATGAGGCGCAGGAGTTTATGAGAGAAAATGAATGGTAACGGATGAATGGAGGAAGAGTAATGATTAAAGTTGTGAAGTTTGGCGGAAGTTCTCTGGCCAGTGCGGAGCAGTTTCGTAAAGTACGTGATATTCTGCAGGCGGATAAAAAGAGACGGTATGTGGTACCGAGCGCGCCGGGAAAACGACATAAGAGCGATACTAAAGTGACGGATATGCTGTACGAATGTTATGCGCTGGCAGAGGCGCAGGAAGAGTTTAAGCCTCTGCTGCGTAAAATTCGTGCCAGATATAATGAGATTATTAACGGCCTGAAAATCAGTCTGAGTCTGGATGAGGAATTTAAAGTAATCGAAGAAAAATTTCTGCAGAAAGCAGGCGTCGATTATGCAGCGTCCCGCGGCGAATATTTGAACGGTATCATTATGTCGCATTTTATCGGGTATGAATTTATCGACGCCGCGGAGGTGATCCGGTTTGACGCAAAAGGTAATTTCGATGCAGATACGACGAACCGGATATTAAAAGAACGTTTAAAAAAGAGTGAGCGCGCAGTGATTCCGGGATTTTACGGAGCAAAGCCAGACGGCAGTGTCAAGACGTTTTCCCGCGGCGGTTCAGATATCACAGGTTCCATCGTTGCCAAAGCGTGCAAAGCAGATTTGTATGAGAACTGGACGGATGTATCAGGATTTCTGATCGCAGATCCGGGCATTATTAAAGATCCGAAAGGAATTAAGGTAATTACGTATAAGGAACTGCGGGAGCTGTCTTATATGGGAGCTACCGTTTTGCATGAGGATGCAATTTTCCCAGTGCGCAAAGAGGGAATTCCGATCAATATAAAAAATACCAATGCACCGGAAGATTCCGGTACGTTTATCGTAGAAAGCACCTGTCAGAAGCCGGAGTTTACCATTACAGGGATTGCCGGCAAACAGGGATTTGTAGCGGTAAATATTGAAAAGGATATGATGAACTCAGAGATTGGCTTCGGACGCAAAGTACTGGAAGCGTTTGAGGAAAATCAGATTTCTTTTGAACATACGCCGTCCGGCATCGATACGTTTACGGTATTTGTGCATCAGGAAGAGTTTGAAGGCAAGGAACAGAGCGTATTATCCGCGATTCATCGTCTGGCGGAGCCGGACAGTATCGATCTGGAGGCTGACCTGGCTCTGGTTGCAGTCGTGGGCCGGGGAATGAAGAGTACGCGCGGTACGGCCGGCCGGATTTTTTCGGCGCTCGCGCACGCGAATATTAATGTCAAAATGATCGATCAGGGTTCGTCAGAGCTAAACGTAATTATCGGTGTCAGCAACGATGATTTTGAACAGGCAATCAAGGCTATTTATGATATTTTTGTAGAGACGAGATTGTAGAAGCAGTAAATAAAACGGTGTTTTGAGAAAGAAGGGAATTCTATGGTTTGGAACCGGATAGAGTTAAAAGAAGATTCAAAATCTTTGATACGGCTCAATTACTGGCCGTTTGTGCTGGTAGCGTTTATACATGCAGTAGTATCGGGAGGCAGTGCCGGCAAGAGCGGTACAGCGAATGCAGCAAGAGACTGGGAGTCGCTGGGCGCAGAAGGGTATTATGGAGCTGACGGTTATGAGATCGTAGAGCGTATCGTTGGTTTTGTAAATCCGTTTCTGGGGTTTGCCCTGGCAACAGTGCTTGGTATGTGGATTCTGATGATTGCGCTGAATATTTTTGTGATGCATCCCATTGAGGTCGGATGTAAGCGGTATATGGTTATGGCCCGCAGTGTAAAGCCGGAGTTTCAGGAAATGGCTTTTGCATTTAAAAACTGTTATGGAAATGTCGTAAAAACGATATTTTTAAAAAATCTGTTTACCGCTTTATGGACGCTGCTGTTTGTGATACCGGGGTTTGTCAAGTCTTATGAATATCGGATGATTCCATATCTGATGGCAGAATATCCAGATATGGCCTCGGACGAAGCGTTTCGTATCAGCCGTGAAATGATGATGGGGAATAAATGGGAGGCGTTTGTGCTGGATTTATCGTTTTTTGGATGGAACATCTTATCGGCACTGACGCTGGGACTGACCGGAATTTTTTATTCGGGACCTTACCAGATGCTGACAAATGCGGCGCTGTATCTGGCGCTGAAAAAGACGCATCCGGGTTTTGGATATGAGCAGCCGGATGACAATTACTATTTTCAAAAATAAAATCCGCATATAAATAAAAAGGCGCTGTCGCACAAAGAAAGTATCTCGTGTGACAGCGTCTTTTTATCAGGATGAAATGATCAGCTGCGTTTACTGCATCTGGGTGATGCGCTCTCTGATATAGTTTTCCAGTGCTGCTCCGGTTCGTTCCAGACCCAGTTTGCTGCTGTTGATGCATACGTCGTAGTATCTGGAATCACCCCAGCGGAAACTGGAATGCCGGTTATGGTATTGTTTCCGTTTTTTGTCATGGCGCCGGATTTTCGCAATGGCATCGGATTCACTAAGCTGATAAACGTTTTTGATGCGGGCTATTTTGGCCAGCTCATCGCCTGTCACAAAGATCGAAATCAGTCCCGGATGTTCGCTTAATACCGTTTCTGCACAGCGGCCGACGATTACGAACGATTCGCCGCTCTCCGCTTTTTTACGAATATAATTAAACTGCATTTCAGCAAGTATTTCTTCCATAGAATTGGAGAAAGCGCCGACTCTTCTTGAGAGAAATGCATTTCGCGGTTTTTCATCGTATTTTTCCAGAACTTCTACCTTCATATTATTTTCTGTAGCGATCTCATCCAGAATGTGTCTGTCGTAAAACTTCAGATTATGGTCTTTTGCAATTTTTTCGGCTAGTACATGACCACCGCTCCCAAATTCACGACTGACTGAGATAATTGTTTGTGCCATAATAAGCTCCTTTCTATATTTATTAACAGTATCGGATGAAGATAATTACCATAGATATTGCAACAACAATGATCGTTGCAGGCGCCGCCGATTTACAGTAGGAGCCCCATCCGATGACATAACCATTTTTGGCTGCTACCGAAGTGCCTACGACGTTTGCGGATGCTCCGATCGGCGTGCCGCTTCCGCCGATATCCGTACCCATAGACAGTGCCCAGGCAAGCGTTTCCAGACTGACTCCCTGCGTTGCGGCAAGGCTTTTAATCACAGGTATCATCGTCGCTGCAAACGGGATATTATCTACAAATGCGCTTGCAATGGCAGATACCCAGATAATGATCGCAACCATCAGCTTTAGGTTGCCTTTACTTGCCTTACCGATATAACCGGCGATAATTTCCAGAATACCAGTCTGCTCCAGACCGCCGACAACGATAAATAAGCCGATGAAAAAGAGCAGAGTCTTATAATCTACTTTGGACAGCAGTTCCTTCGCATATCTGGCAAACGCAATCAGCGTAATAATCGTAATGACTGTTCCGATAAATGCGACCGTCAGACCTGTCTGCGCATGCGTAATAAGCATAACGACGGCAACTGCAAAAATGATGCAGCTTAGCGTAAAATCTTTTTTATTTTTAATCGCATCTTTCGGATCCGGCATGGAACCTGTATCCACGGCATTTTTTTCGGCTGCCTCCAGTTCTTTGTGAAAAACGAGGTAGAAATAGCCGATGACAAGGAACAGACTGACACCTGCCATAAGTCCTGTATTTGTTAAAAAATCGCTAAAAGAATATCCTAAAGAAGTTCCGATAATAATATTCGGCGGATCACCGCACATCGTTGCCGAACCGCCCAGATTCGCACAAAAGATTTCTGACAGGATCATCGGGACAGGGTTAAATTTTAACAATTTTGCCAGCTCTACCGTCACGGCGGCCAAAAACAGAATAACTGTGATGCTGTCAATGAACATGGCCAGAAACGCGGACATAATCATAAATGCGAGAAACAGCGGAACGGGTTTGTAATGTACCAGCTTTGCAAGGCGCATACATAGCCATTGGAAAAAACCAGCTTTTGCCATTCCTTCTACCATAACCATCATACCGGCGATAAAGATAATGGTTGCCCAGTTGATACCGCTCGATGATTCTGAAGATTCGCCGGCGGCATACCAGAAATCCAGGGTAAAGATACTGCGCAGGTTCAGTGTTTCCAAAACTGCATCCGGACTTTGCATAACGATGCCGAATACAACGGCAAGCGTCAGCAGACCGCAGCCGAGCGTCACATAATGCCGTTCGATCTTATCCAGGACAATCATAAGAAACATCATGACAAAAACAGCCGCTGCCAAAATTTGTGCGAGTAACATTTTACTGATTCCTCCTAATCTTTTTAAAATGTAAAATGTAGATAAAAAAGATAAAATTATTGTGAATTTATTATCAAAAGAAGTTTATCACTATGAAAAAAAAAGTCAAGACTTCCTAATAGAAAAAAGCGCCAAAAACGCTGCCTGGATTTTGCCCAAAATAGCGAAAAAGGAAAAAAAACATGTCGTTACCATAATTTTTTGTTTAAAAAAGCAGAAATCGGGTGTACAAATCGAAATGAATGTACTAAAATATACCATAAAGTAGTCGACGTATCACAAAGCAACAGACAGGAGGGAATGGGATGGTTAATTCAGATACAACGCTTCGCATGTATTTGCAGTATTATGAAAAGGAAATTAATCTGACGAAGCTGGCAGAAAAAGCATATCGCGAAGCCAGCGGCAGATGTTCGGTTCCGGTTCAGAATATTCAGGTATATGTCAAACCAGAGGATGGGCGGGCATATTATGTAGTGAACGGGGGATTTCAGTCTTTTGTAAATTTGTGGGATTCCGATCGTGATATTTCTGCAAGCAGCCTGAGTGGAGAGATTAACTGGATGAACGGCGTAAAGCACAGACTGATTTTCGAGTACAGAGGACATCAGTGCGACTGTGACAGCATTATCGAGCGTGTCATAGAAAAGTATACAAATATTCATGCCGGTAAAAAAATGCATGAAATCGAAATTTACATACGGCAGGAGCATGAAGCGGCATATTATGTGATCGACGGGCGTCATACCGGTTCGGTTTCCATGTTTGCGTGAAACCGTTCATGCGGCAGGAAGGCGGAAAAGGCAGCGATCCGGAATTATTATGGAACTGTAAGATCAAAAAATGAAAGGAAATGGAGAGTTTATAAAGATGGCTTGGTATGACAGTGCTGTATTTTACCAGATTCATCCGCTCAGTCTGTGCGGATGTGAGCAGCAGGGCGTGAAAACAGAAGGCTCACATTTTGCAGAATTGACAGAATGGGCCGCTCATGCAAAAAAGATGGGTTGCAATGCAATCCATATCGGGCCGGTGTTCAAGGCTGATACGCATGGGCATGGAATTATTGATTATCATAAAATTGACGACAGGCTGGGAATAAACGAAGAGTTTAGACAATGGGTGGCGCAGTGTCATGATATGGGAATGCATGTGGTTGCAGACGCTGTGTTTAATCATGTGGGACGTGGATTTTTTGCCTTTCAGAATTTAAAGAGAGACAGAAAAAAATCGCCGTATAAAGACTGGTTTTCGAATATAAATTTTATGAGCGACAATTCATATGGCGATGGATTCAGCTATGAAAGCTGGGGCGGATATCAGCGGCTTGTGAAACTGAATATGACGAGTCCATGGCTGCAGGATTACCATTTTGATACGGTGCGTTACTGGATCAGCGAATTTGATCTGGACGGCATACGTATCGATGCAGTGGATGAAAACGATTATGATTTTATCAAGGATCTGAGGAAGGTAGCGCAGAGGGCTAAACCGGATTTCTGGCTGATGGGCGGACTGATGGATGATGCATACGACCGCTGGGTAAACGATAAGATGCTGCATAGCGCTGCAAATAACGAGCTGCAGAAGAAATTTGTACTGGCGCATAATAATGGTGATTATCCGTTGATTTCGAGGTCTGTGCGGGAGACAAATCAACAATGTCCATATGCCAAACTGTATACATATGTGGATAATCATGATGTTTCGCATATTTATGAAAAATTAAATCAGCCGGAACATCGTAAATTAATCGCATTGCTGCAGTATACTTTATACGGAATTCCGGCACTGTACTGCGGTTCTGAGTTTACCGGTTCCGGAAAACAGAACGAAGAAGAGGATGCAGAAGAGAAATCGCAGCTGAAATTGTCGGATTATAAGAATGCATATGAACAGGATCCGATTACCCGGCTGCACTGTCTGCTTGGGCGTGCAAACCAGCAGTTTCCGGAGTTGTTTTTCGGACAGTATCAGGAGATGATGGTTTCAGAAAAACTGTTTGTATATGCCAGAGTACTGAGGAAGAAAGCGATGGTGATTGCGGTCAGCTGCGGCGATCAGCCGGTGCAGCTGGAGATTCCGCTGGCCGGGTATGTCAGACAGGCAGTAAACGTGCTCGACGCAAAGATCTGCTGGGAAGAAGCGTTCGGAAAGGGACTGGACCTTTCCGCCTGTGAGCAGCTTCCGATCGACGACAAGGTACTGCGTCTGGAACTGCCGGCAAACAGCGGAAAATTAATACGACTGATGCAGTAACGGCACTGCGGACAACAGAGATTTTAAGGTATGACCGAAAGATGATTCGTTTAACGGCTTTTGGGATGATGAGAAAAAGCATTTGACGGATGATGTTTCGGTCTTATTCTGTACGAAACAGTTTCGTAAGCAGAACAGATTTTGTCCGCAATGCACACGATTACTGCCGCGCGGCACCCTGGAATATGAAACAGTGTCAGGGGCCACATATGGGTTTCAATTATATTGCGTTCCGTCGGTGTCAGAGGATATCGCATCGAAGCGTTTTTTAATGCGATCGCAGGATGATGCAGTCCGTGCAGCCGGCCGATATAGCCGTTTTCATGCCAGTCGTACAGATAAAAATCATGCAGGAACGCACCGCGTACCAGCTCTCTGGAAGGCGCGCCGAGACGCAGTCTGCGGTTCAGATAAAAACTAAGCCGGACAACGCTTAGTACATGGTCGTAGGTCGAGACGCAGCCGTGCTGGATGCATTGTTTCATCAGAGCGGTTTCCGGCGTATGCAGCAGTCCGTGCAGATCATTTTTTATTTCTTTTTGTTCCTGTAAGGTTAGTTTCATGACAGACCTCTTCCTTTCTGCTGGTTTGTGTTTCATGACAGACCTCTTCCTTTCTGCTGGGTTGTGCTTCATGACAGACCTCTTCCTTTCTGCTGGTTTGTGCTTCATGAGGAAATCTGCTCTCGGTTTTTTGCAGATGATCTTTTTTTCCAAAGGAAAGCGCATGCTTCATACGGCTGCCAATCTCGCTGTAAGAAACGTGTCGGAAGGCTGCCAGTGAACGCAGCGCCCGTGTCTGCGGCCGGTTCATGGTAAGCAGTGTTTTCTTTACTTCTTCGATCGTCCGGTGTTCTTTGAATTCTTCAAACGAAATCTTACCCTTTATTGTATCGAAGCCCTCGGAAATGTTATGCCTTGCGTTTTCAATAAAAGCGTCGTATTTTTCAGATATCTGGGAGTCTATCGCACGCATGGTCGCTTCCAGTTTGACGTTGATTCTCGCCAGCGAGTCGGCAGTCAGCGTACAGTCGGCAGCAAAAACCGCCATAAACAACAGCGACAGCAGTTCCTGAAAATTAGTCGAAAGCGGCGCGGTCAGGCGCGACATATAAGGATGCAGACCATACAGAACAATCCATCCGGCGAATCCGAAACCAAGAGAACAGAACAGGCAGATACGTCCGTGCAGGTTAAACGGGAGCCGGCTGTAGTCCCACCAGACCGCATGAAACATACGCTCCGTTGCATAAGAGGTAATATATTCCAGTACGGCAGAACCAAGCATACACGCAAAAAAAACGTACCAGGCATTAGGCAGCCGGCCGCAGAGCAGAACGTCCAGTACCGCGCCAACGCCATAAATAGGACAATACGGGCCTGTCAGCATACCGCGATTGTCCCATTTCAGCTCTTTGATACTGCAATAGACCGTTTCGTAAATCCATCCCAGGATACTATATAAAATAAACCAGATAAACAGTGTGGATATATGCATAAAAACCTCCAATATTATGGATACAGGGATTATTATAGCACTTATTTCGAAATAGTGCTAGAATATGTTGAAAATGCCTTATTTTATATGATATATGATTAAGCAAAATGTGATATTACTTCAAATTTACTTCAAATTGTGAAAAGAGTGTTGCGAGTAAAATATTTCTTAAATATACTTTTGAAATTGGATTTAAAAAAATGGTACAATCCCATCACAAATCTGTTGTAAAATCGTGGTGGGAGGTAGGGAAGATGGATAAAAAGCTAATTTTAAAAACATTAGACGATATTGTGACATTCAGAGAAGAGCCGACACAAGAACAAATAGAAGCATTGATAGAAGCTATGGATATTGTTGAAGAGCATTCCCAAATCGGCGGTTGGATTCCATGCAGTGAGCGGTTGCCGGGAGACGGCGTTGATGTTCTCGTATGGTATGAGTATTTCAGATATGGAGAATACAACAGATTGTTTCAGACAACAGGAATTTCATTCACATATAACGGAAAATGGTCTGGATTTGTTAATGGTCAAAGTGGTTGGAGTCAATTAAGGATTATTGCGTGGCAACCATTACCGGAGGCGTATCATGGATAGATGGGGGAAAATATGATTGAATTATTTGAAACAGTTTTGAAAGCATTGGTTTGTCCGTTTTGGTTACTGATAGAAGAAGGTGTAGAAGAAGGTGTAGAAGATGGACAGATGGATTAAATACAACCCAAATCCCAAAGAAAGACGTGTTGGCGACTGCGCTATTCGTGCTTGCTGCAAGGCTATGGGGCGTACATGGAATGAAGTCTTTGACGACCTTGTGCAGATTGCATACAGACAAAAGGACGTTTTGTCAGCAAATAAGGTCTGGGGAGAATACCTGGCAGATAACGGTTATGTACGGTATGAGCCAGATTACCCTATGGACGTGTATAAATTCTGTTGCAACTTTCCTCATGGTACATATGTTTTGGGGCTTGACGGGCATGTAGTGACGGTGGTGGACGGACGGTTCTATGATACATGGGATTCGTCCGGTAAAAGTGTTATTTATTTTTGGGAGAGGGGATAGGCGTGAAAGAAGATTTAAGACCTTG
>OFHA01001325.1_pt1 | contig 17524 bp, 27 predicted proteins | sample 1521891 | NCBI WGS metagenome assembly OFHA01 (sample SAMEA3504089, study PRJEB24116) | mouse gut metagenome | biome: mouse gut; feature: mouse-associated habitat; material: faeces | place: Denmark | collected 2011
GGCGACTTGAAATGGACAGATTCCGTAACAGGGAAGCCGAAGGCTGAACTGTTACCCTTAATAACCATGGCGGCCGCAAGCTGCCTCAGATACGAAAAAGGAGATCTGTCCATCACTGGACGATCTCCTTTTTCGTTATCCTAACTTGTTATGCTATTATTATAATCATCTTACTTTAAAAATCCGTTGACAATCTGCTCTTCCGCTTCCTTCTCCGTCAGCCCCAGCGTCATCAGCTTGATAAGCTGCTCCCCGGCAATCTTTCCGATAGCCGCCTCATGGATCAGGTTTGCATCCACATGATTTGCGGTAAGCTGGGGCAGCGCCGTCACGCTGGCATTATCCATAATAATGGCATCGCACTCCGTATGCCCTGCACAGCGGTTGTTGCCGTTGATCACGGACACAAATTTCTGATGGGAATTTTCTTTTGCCACGGAACGGCTCATCACATTGGCACTGCTGCCCGCCCCGTCCATATCCACCGAAAAATCCGTGATCGCCGTCTGGTTTCCGTGCGTCATAATCTTCTCTTTGATGACCAGGCCGGAATCCTCCCGGAGTCTTGCCTTCGTCACTCTCGTGGTAGAATCGATGCCCTTGATCTGCACGGTTTCCATCTCCATGCTGGCTCCCTCCGCCAGCTCAATGATCGTTGTGGGATTCATCATATTTCTGCCGTTACCGTCCCCGTCGCCATAGTGCTTCTCCACATAGCGCACTTTCGCATTTTTCCCCAGGTAAAAACTGTGGATGCCGTCATGGGCGGAATCCTGATCGCCGCTGTTATGAATACCGCAGCCTGCCACGATCGTCACATCAGCGTCCTCCCCCACAATAAAATCATTGTATACCAGATCCTGTAATCCCGTCTGAGAAATAATCACCGGGATATGCACGCTCTCATGCTTTGTCCCGGGCGCTATAATAATATCGATACCGGGCTTGTCCTCTTTCGTCACAATATTGATGTTCGCAGTGGTCCGTCTGCTGTCCAATTCGCCGTTCGCCCTGATATTGTAGGCACCTTCCGGTACATCGTGAAGCCCTGCCACCTCTTCCAGTAATGTTTTCCGTATTATATCCATATAGGTTATCTCCCTCCCTCATTCTTTGAGAGCAGCATATCACAGGCACTTCCCCCGGTGGTTGCCAGAAGTTCCGGCAGGATTTCTTCCTTTTTGCCGCTCTTTTGCACTTTACCGTCTGCGATCAGAATGATTCGGTCCGCGATATTTAAGATCCGCTCCTGATGGGAAATGATCAATATGGAACCGCCCATCTCCCGGTACATTTTCTCAAACACATTGATCAGACTGTTAAAGCTCCACAGATCGATACCCGCCTCCGGCTCGTCAAAAATGGAAAACCGGGTACCTCTCGCTATAATCATCGCGATCTCGATCCGCTTTAACTCGCCGCCTGACAAAGACGCATTCACCTCACGGTTCACATAATCCCTTGCACAGAGCCCCACCTCCGACAAAATGCCGCAGGCTTCCTGAACACTGGTATTTTTTCCTGCCGCCATGGTGAGCAGGTCCTTTACCGTCAGCCCCTTGAAACGGACCGGCTGCTGAAAAGCATAACTGATGCCCTTTTTCGCCCGCTCCGTAATGGAGCTCTCCGTAATATCCTCCCCATCCAGCAAAATACGCCCGGCGGTAGGCTTTACAATACCTGCTATGATTTTTGCCAGGGTGGATTTTCCCCCGCCGTTCGGTCCTGTAACCGCCACAAAACGCTCTTCAATTTTCAGATTGATGTCCTTTAAGATTTCTCTGTTTTCTTCCACATCATACTGTATATTCCGTAATTCTAACATAGATGCTCCTTCCGGTTCAGCCTGTAACGGCCGTATCTCATTTCGTTCGTTAATTAAAACTGTCCAGCCGCGCCAGTGCTTCTTTTTCAGTTCGGAAAGCAGTCCAGCCGAAAAGCGCATCCGTACCATGTTCTTTCCCACGGACATAAAACAGATCCTCTCCGTTGCTGCGGCGCGTTTCCACCGATTGCACGGTCATCCGTTCCACATATTTCCGATAATGTTTACAGGTACGCTGCTGACAGACTTCCGTCTCAAACTAACAGCCCCCGCAGTTATCCATGATTCTGTATAATATGTCCCCTGCCGCACAGGGATATTCCTGCTTTTCCATAACCTTACCCCAGGTGTCTGCTTTTCTTTACCTCTGATATTCTACCACATCTTATCTGTTCTGCCAAGACATTGCAACCTTCCCCTGCCCTCACCCTTTATTCTTCCCAGAACTTCCGATACATCTCATTCAGCCACTCTATTGCCTCTGCCATTCCTTCCGCATCCAGCGCAAAGCGCCTTCTTGTTTTCTGTTCCTCCGGGGTTTTCGCATACCCCAGCGGCTCCGGCCATACAATCCCCTCCATATAACTCTCATCCCCTTGCGTTTTCTTCATCAGCATGTACCGCATGCCGTCCATACTGCCGCTTAAGGGTTCCTTTCTAATATAATTCAAGTGTTTAAAATGCTCCGCATCAATCATAAATTTTCTGCTGCCTCCAATATTTTTATTCTTGCATTTTTTCCATGGATGGACTATAATAGACATGTCATGGGGATATAGCTCAGTTGGGAGAGCGATACGTTCGCAACGTATAGGTCAGGGGTTCGAGTCCCCCTATCTCCACTCGGATGCACCGTCATCCGGACGATTCACCTGATTATATATCTTATTTTCCGGAAGCATAGCTCAGCTGGGATGAGCGCTCGCCTGACTAGCGGGAGGTCAAGGGTTCGAGCCCCTTTGCTTCCATTTTTTTATGCAGTTTATAAGGCATGGTCTTTTGACCATGCCTTATCTTTGTCCCGGAAACTGCATCCTGTAAAGCGACAACGCTGTTTTACTTTGTCACACGCATAAAATGCGCCACTGACTTATCCTTGGAGCTGAGATAACTCGTTTTTCCGAATTTCACTTTCCCCTCCCAGTATTTTGTATCGTTCTTTGTGCCGCCCAGCTTCGTGGACCCCCCGACACCGATGCAGAGCCCTTTGTAATCTGCCGGATAAGTGACCTTCACCTTAATGCTGGCATTGGACAGCCAGGCACTGCAGCCGTCGTCGTCTTTATAATACTTCGGCTTGGTATATTTCCAGCCTGTCAGCCTCTTTACGCTGACCCCGTATGAATTCTTTCCTTCCAGATTCGTCCCGGTATTGTAATCCACGACGGTGTACCAGCGGTCTCCGCCAATCGCACCTTTGTTCTTCTTCGCATAGGAAGAATTGACGGCACTGTGAACTTCCTTTGCTGTCATATTCCACTTTAAAGTATAGCTGGCAGTAAAGGTCAGTTCTTTATATCCGGCAGTCGCGGAATTGCTGATCCTGTAATCCTTAAGCGCAGCTTTCTGCTTCTTCATTCCGATTCCCGCATAAGCCGTTTTGTAAGTCACTGTTCCGCTCTTCTTCAGATCCCAGCTGACATTCAGGCTTTTCATGGAACTGCCCGCCGCCTGCGCCTGCGCCGGAAATGCGGCCAGCGCGCACGCCACAACCAGAAGCGCCGCGGTGAGCTTCCTTCTGACTCTCTGCAACATAATTCTCTCCTCCTGCATCCGGTTATTCTGCCAGAAATATCCTGACAGGTGATACATACAGTGTAACTCTCCCGATAACGATTGTCAATCGGATGTAAAATGTTTCTACCCGCCGTTCCGGTCAGCATCCCGACTATCTGTGTGCGGAGTTCCCATTAAAATCAGGAAGGACGCTTTACCTGATTTTCCAGCCGCTTTCCTGACCTGAGTATAAAATGATGTCTCCTTTATTGTTTCTGTCAAAAAGCGATTTGTTCAGCTTTTGAATTATACTTCCTGTTCATCAAAACAGCACCTGAACAGGGCGGCGGGTAAAGCACTGCTTCTGTGAGGTATTCAGGGGATATTGTATATATTTTTAAGCAATCCCTTATTTTACTGGAATTATAAGGGTTTATATCACCTGTTTTTCTTGTTTTGACATACGATTGACATACTTTTCTTTTCAATATGGAAAATCCACCGCTTGTATTATTAACGGTGGATTCTTGTTTAAAAATTGATTATATTGTCAACCCTCTGCATTTCCTTTTCAGTTCTCTCAAAACTGCTGTGATTATACACATTCATTGTGATACTTGCATCAGAATGTCCCATGACGTTCTGTAATGCCTTGATATCCATTCCTGCGGACGCAAGCAAGGTACACCCTGTATGTCTTAAAATATGCGCTGACAGGTGCGGTATCACTTCTTCTGGATGCGCCTTATTATATGCTTTTTCTATATTCAGCAGAAAAGCATCTACCATACTCATTGTAAGCGGCCGCCCGTTACTGCTGATAAATACAAAATTACTATATCCATCCACTTCAACATTACTCCGCCTGCCTAATGCCAAGTTTTGTTTTTTAAGTTCCATAAATCCCTTGTAAACAGATTCTGTCATGGGTAAGATTCTTTCTCCTGCATCTGTTTTAGGCTTGTTTATATGAAATTTGCAGCCATCACCCAAGTTTTTGTATATCAATTGATGATTTATGCTGATCGTGCGGTTTTTCATATCTATATCGCTCCATGTAAGCCCGGTAAGTTCCCCGCACCGCAGACAAGTACCGATTGCGATTATAAGGAAGGGAACATGGATGGAATATGTACTGCTGTCTATACAGAAATCCATCAGCTTTTTGATTTCATTTCCTGATAACGGTATCTTTTTTACCGCATCCTGTTTGATTCCCTCCATTGCTCCCTTTGCCGGATTCTTCCGTATAAAATCAGAATCAACCGCCAATTCAAAGGATGAAAAAATCAGATTATGGATTAACTTGATTGTGTTCCGCTTCAATCCTGCCCTAACGCAGTCAGTATAAAATGCCTTGACATGTACTTGCTTTATTTCAGAAATCTTTTTACATCCAATTGCAGATGCTTCCACAGTGTTGCGCCACATCCTGTTATAATCCTCTCTTGTGGTTGCCCTCAAATCATTCTTTAATTCCATATGCATCTTAAATAGCTGGTTCAGTGTGGTTTTTCCGCTTGCATTACTGATTCCGTCCAGTAAATCCCGTTCTATCTCTTTTTCCATTTCACGCAATGATATTAAATCTTTTGCATACACATAGCATCTTTTTCCAGAAGCATCCAGATATAAATAATGGTATCTTCCATCTTTGCGCTCATGCTCGCCTTTCCGCAGCACTCGCCCTTTACTGTCCTTCCTTTTCTCTGCCATATAACACAACCTCCATTCTTTCAAAATGCGAAAAAGGGGAAACAACAACCTTGTATTGCTCCCCCTGCCGCTTACCCCCTTACTCTCACTTTCAAGCCGGACAATTCCACATTGCCATAAGTAACGATATAATAATCAGTTCCGTCATGTTCTACTCGTGAAACAGTCCATACCGGCGTATCTTCATACTGCCCAGTATCGCTGTTATAGATTTCCTCTACTTTCAGAAATTCGATAGATGAACCGCTTGTATAATAATGCCCTCCGTCCGTTTCGTATCTGCCCTGGCTGTTCATGTGAAGCCTACTAACTTCCTTAACTGGCTTTGTGTGGTAGTCCATGCGGCTCTGCATTTCGTCCAGCTTATATAAAATACCCTCGTATTCCTCCACCTTCTGCCAATCGTCAGCACTCTTTATCTGTCTGTAGTCGGACAATCCGCTTAAATCGCTGTTTTTGTTGTAGCCGGAAATATAAAGCACTGTTTCAATCTGTCTTTTCAGCTTTGCCATTTCATCAGATAACGCCTTTAAGTCTGCCATAAGCCTATACCTCGCTTTCCTCATTCTCTGTGAATATAAAAGTACTCCGCAAGCTGATATAAACGCTTCAACGCTCTTTCTGATAACTTATCAAGCATTTTAATCAACTCTGCCTTGTAAAGTTCCGTCATGCTCTGCCGCCGCCTTTCTCTCATTTTCAATCTGAATATGAGTATGTACTGTAGTGTAGGTACACTTTAAAATATGCGTGTTCTCCGTCTGTCCTATCAACTGTATTATCTTCTGGCGGTATGCTTCATTCAGATTTTTTGTTGCTTCTGTCATTTTGCACCGCCTTTCTTCACAGACAACATTCCCATGATAAAGCTGTATATGCTTTCGATAATATCAAGGCTTTCCAGTTCGGACACAATACGGATAACCTCGGCTTTGCGTTGCTCCATTTCCTCATGCTCTGCCTTGTGTTTCTCTTTGCGGTACTTTGCAAGAATAAAGTGGTAAATCCTAAATAGATAGTCCTCGTCACGCATAGCAAGCACCATTTTAAGGATTAAGTGTTTATATTTCATTCGTCACACTCTCCCCTCTGTTCCATGTCCTTGATACGCTTTACCGCCTGTTCTTCCCGGTATGCGTAATTTGTTGCACCATAGATGAATTTCAGACAAGGAATGTCGGTCACTTCTTCAAGCATGGAAACAATTTCTTTCTTGTAATCCTCTACACTCATTGCTCGCCGTCCTCCTTTGTCATATTGATAGTAAACTGTTTTATCTGGTCTAAAATATAAGCATTATCAATACTTGAAAGAAGTTCGGCTATTTCCTTGCGTTCCTCGTCCTGCTCGCTATCGTTATACGCTTCATTTAATGTCTGAATGGCAAAATATACTCCGTCAAGCGTGATATGCAGAAAATCATCAATCATATTCTGATTAGCCGCAAAATGCAAGGCTTTTTCCTGCGTGTTGGCTTCTTCTTTTTCTACCGTGTTAATTAAAACGCTTAATACCGTCTGCATTAACTCCAATTTGGAAGTAGCGGTAAAAATCTGGTCTAAAATATCAATTCTGTCCATGCTCTGTACCACCTTTCCCGGCAATGTAGCCGATTTTGGCAGCGGTCAGAATCGACCAGCTTTTTCCTAATTTGGCATAGTCAGCGACTTTCAGCAGCATAAGGAAGTGGAATTTTTCAGGGCTGTCCAAAATATCCATAGCCATTTCATCAGGTACGGCAGCAGTCAGGCGGTTATAATAGCTTTTGAGTTCCTGAATCTCCTGCTTTGTCGGACGGTCAGCCCACTTCTTGAAAAACCCCTTTTTCTTTGCGGTTCTCCCTTTTTCAGTATTCAGTTTTTTGTTGTTCATTCTGTCTTACTCCTTTCTTTTTGCTGCCCTAAAAATGAAAAATAGCCCCACAAAAGGCTGTACTTCCATAGTCGGGCTTGTTTGTGGTGGTTTTTTGTATTCTGTTGTCTACTTGTAATCATGTAGAATTGTAAAACTGTCTACTTGTCTACAAGTCTACATATAGTATATACTATACAAAAGGGAATTGCAAGCCCTTTTTTGATTTTTCAGGAATATTTTCTTTACTTGTCTTTTGACCGCTATCACGATATAATGGATATGTTCATTCTGTCTGTTTCTGTGGTGGTTACAGATAGGAACATGGGGCGTACTTTCGGGTATGCCCCTTTTTACAATTTTTGAATAATTTTCAAAAATAGGCAGCAGGGGGCTTTTTGAAAATGCCCGGCAGCTTAACCCACTAACTACCCCTATGCGGCGTTTGCCTATAAAACCCCCACGTATGCCTTGTAATCATATAAACATATCTACATTTCTACAAGTCTACATAAATACAGACAAAAGAAAAGGCGTTCCACTTCTGCCTTGTGCGTGGTGGTTCGCCTTGTCCTGCTGCCTTATGCTTCTGCTTTAAGTTCATTTTTATATTTATAATAAGTGTTTCGTGCCAGCCCTACAAGCTGCATAACTTCTGTATCTTTAAGTGTTCCGTCAAAATCCTTTGAATACTTCTTTATCTGCTCCATAGCAGGGGCTTTCTTCTTTACATTCAGCTTTGCCCCTTGCCTCTGTCCTATCTGCTTACCGTTCAGCCTTGCGGTCTGTATGCCCTCGGCTGTCCTTTGGTGTAAGTCTTGCACTTCCTTTTCAGCTTGTGCAAATGCTAATTCTATTTGCTTCTTTGCTAAGTCCATTTGAAAATGCTTTAAGGCTTCTATGATAGTATTGATAAAGGTATCTGTTGCAGTATCGCCAGTATTTACAGTAACATCTATTTGTTTCTGTAATGCTTCCCTATATGTGGCTGTGTTTATATGCGGCTCCTTCAGGAACACTAATTCAATACCCTTGTTATACAGTTCTTCATATAAGGCTATGCCCTCGGTGGCGTTCCTGCTCATTCTGCTAACAGAATCAAATACAATCGTATCACCGGGCTTTACTGCCTTTAATATCTTATCAAGTTCTTTCCTGCCCTCTACCTTTGTACCAGTGTAGGCTTCCTTGCTTATATGGGCTTTCGGGTACTTTGCTTTGATGTTCCTCTCCTGCCTATCAATGCTTTGCTGTGGTGTGCTGATTCTGCAATATCCATATTCTTTCATTGTTCATTCGCTCCTTTTAGTGGTGGTTTTAGTATTCTTTCTATTGTTCGTCTGTTTTGATACTTCTATATTACCACTAAAGGGGCGGTATGTCAATAACTTTTGATACTTTTTCTATATACATTAGAATTGATACTAAATGTATTATAACCCTTTGGGGAAGTAGTAAACATTCCCTTTTGTATGCTCCGGCTTTATGCCTTGCCTTTGTAATTCTTCCAGCAAATCACTTTCGGACAGTTCCAGCATTTCAGCAGCTTCCTTTGATGAAAACAATTCCGGCTGGTGGAAGTTCACGCCATATACAAGCCGGATTCCGTTATACATCTGATTGACAGATAGCCCACGCTCAAAACCGCTATTAAACATCTTTTCAAGCTGTGGGCGGTCTACTGCTGCCAGTTTCCCATAATTCCGCAGTATATTGTCAATGGCGGTATTTATATCCATGTTACACCTACTTTCTATCTTGTATAATGTTTCATAATCTCCATTCTGCCTTTCTCGCCCATGTTCTGCTTGCCTAATTTCTTAGCAAGCCTTACCGCTGTTGATTCTTCCGGCTCTTTCTTTTGCGTGGACTGTTTTGGCTTTCTGTATGTGAAAATGCCTTTGCTATATTCAAGGACTATTTCCGTCCCTAAATTCTTGTTAATTTCCTGCAATGCTTCCATAGCTTCAAAATGGCTCACTCTATACTTTGCAGTAATTTCTTTTGCCACTTGTTCATCAGTAACGCCGCTTTCTCCTGCCGCTTCGACTATTTGTGATAATGTGGTTTGAACTGATTTTATATCCATAATATTTTACCTCTCATTCTTTTACCGCCCAAACAGTGCCATATTTTCAGATATTGCCTTGTGCCTTTCCGTTGTGTCTTGAATTGATAGAATTTCACTACGTCTTTTCTTTTCTTCTTCTAACCGCTTAACATCTTGTTTTTTCGCCGGATTTTTGCGTCCGAAACTTGCTTCCATTTGTTCAGCATAATAGGTATATCTTTCAGGATTGTTTCGCCTGAATTTGTAAAGCATATTACTTTCCCCACATCTTAACGCTTTTATAAAATCCTCATAGCTTGTAATCTTCTTTTCGCCCATTGTATCTACCTCGCTGTTTGTGTGTTCAGGCTGTTTTATTCGTCCAGAGCAAATTCCACAATAGAAATCCCATAGCTTACTTGAAGTTTCTTCCCCTATTTCTGCAAGCCGCTTTTCCCTTTCTTTCGTGTTTGGCGGTGCGGAATACACATAATTGTATATTTTTACCATGCGCTCATATTCTGCTTGATTCATATAAATTTTCCCTCCTACCTAAAGCTATATGGTTTATTTTTGAATGTGCTTTCCGTCAATCGCCTATTATGTAGCTTTTGCTGTTCGTCCTGCTCCCTGTGGTGTCTCTCCCGGTACTGCTGGTATAACTCCGGGGATTCTTTAGCAAATTTTGATAATTCTCTCAATGTTCCTTTTTCGCTGCTATCTGATTTCCGCTTGAATGTTTCATAGGTCATATTTTCTCTTTCCTCCTGCTCATTGATATTTACCGCCTTAATGCGTCTACTTCTGATACCCATATCATAATCAAAAACTGCTGCCCGATCTGCTTCACTCAATGCAGAATAGGCTTGCTCTCGTTCCGGGCTGTTTCGTGGCGTAGAAAATACTTTGTTGTGTAGCCTTGCTATTCGTGTGTAGTCCATGCTATCCCTCGCTTTCCTTTTCATTGTCTGTCAGTTCCGGCAGAATATTATTTCTCTTTTCCCATTCTTCCCTTTCTTCTTCTGTGCCTAAAAATATAGGAAGTTCATCAGCCCTTAAAACTTTTCTTTCCGGCTCTTTTGCTTCGGCTGTCAGCTTAAATTCGCTTGAATTTCGATAGTAGTCCGTATTATTAACAAGGTCGAAAATCCCTATAATTGGCGGTATCTGCTGATTAAAGATTAACTGCTTTTTGATAGCCACTATTGCGGTTTTGGCTTGTTTAATAAAAGTTTGCCATTCCTCGCCCCGGTTCTTTTCATAAGATAGCAAAGTAACTCGTGTTATTCCTATAAACGTGCAAAGCCCCTCAATATCAACGATTAACTTTTTATCATGTCCAGAATCTTCATTACTTCTTTTGACGAAAACAAAATAATCAATAACTGCTGCCTTAAAATCACTAAAGCCTTGTTCCGTTTCAGGATATGCCGCTGGTCTGCCTGATTTCAAACTATCTACCGCCATAGACAGAACGACATCAAGCGTACTGTCCGTTTCTATCGGTTCAGGCGTGAAGCGTTTGTATTCTTTGGGCTTTAATTCTTTTCCCATTTGCCTTATACCTCACTTTCACAACGTCTACTTGTCTACATATCTACATTACTACTTTTCTACTTGCCTACCCCCTTTTTTGTGTAAAGAAAGTAGGCGTGATACTTAATCAAAACGCCATTTCAAGGGCTTCTTTCAGTGCCTTTGCTTCATCAGCCGACAATGTAATACCTTTGTATGGCTTCCCTTTGCCGCTCCATGCCCTTATATCAATTACCGCTGGTTTTCCATTCCATGAAACAATGTTTAATTGCTTCGATACTTCGTTCTCGCCGCATGATAAGCGGGCAATATGCTTTTCAATGGTAAATGTGCAATCGCTCATGTTTACACCTCGCTTTCTACTGTCACTTGTGCATAGCTTAAAGTATCTTTCCAGCCACGCCGCCCCATAGGATTATTTACCCTATTCATCATGCGGTGTACGGCTTTATGATGGTTTTCGCAAAGACAAACTAAGTCAGTGTATGGGTTTTCATTAAAAATATTGTGATATGTCAAGTGGTGGACATGGATATTTTCAGTAGTTCCGCACATCTGACATTTTCCCTCGTCTATTTCAATCCGCTTTTGCGCTCTCTCTTTCCATTCAGGACTTAATAAATAATCTGCATATTTCATAATAAATTCACTCCCTTTTCGTGGTGGTTATATTGCTACTGATAAAAAAAAGGGGTATATGATAAGCAGATATTCTTTTATATTGTGTACCCCTTTTCTGTCAATCTCCCCTATATATGATTGTCGGGTATCCGCTGGAAACAATGTTAAACTGTTCTTTCAATGCTTTTGTGCTTCGTGTCTTTGTCAGATTATTACATTCGCAAATATCCATAATGCTCCGTTTTATCTGTCTATCTGAAAGTTCCTTGCCTATGCCCCTGCCCCTTAATGCCAGGGCAATTTCTTTTTCTGTGGTATATCCCTTTTCCATAATCAAATCCATGCATACATTCATAATAGCTTCATGCCTTTTGTCTGCTGATTTTGTGGGCTTCTTTGTGATAACCTTATCTTCCTTTGTGGTCTTGCTACTCAATGGATATAGTCGGCTTGCTACCTCATGTCCCTCGGTTCGGTAAAACATTTCATAAGAAATACCGTTTTGCCTATATCCGTTCTGCTTCCAGCGGTTTCCGTTATCCTCAATGTTTATCAGGGTGTCATTGTTCCAGCCCTGCAAAGCGTAAAACTGTATATGCCGCTGATTTTCCTTTGTATGCTCATAGGCTTTCTTTAATAGTGCCATTGGTACTTGTTCATCAGATAACTTTTCAATCATTCCATGATACGCAAGCATGGTTATGTACTGGTTTATTTTGTTCGCCTTGTTTGGGCTTCTGCCGGATTCATTGGCAAGCTGCCGCAAGCTGAAAAAGAATATAACCTTATCTTCTTTCGTGTATGGGCTTATGTTCCGTCCGGCAATCCTTAGAATGTGATGATACAATTCGACTGCATACCGCACATTTTTAGAAGCTACCGGGCATTGTGCGTTAAATCCCGTTTCGTCCAGTGTGTCAAGGATTTCTGCTATTTCCAGCAGTTCCCCTTGTAATCGTTCGCTTTGCGGTGTCCTTAAAACTTCGCAATTATAAATCTGCTTTATCGCTTCCCATGCTTCCCATGATTTTATATTTGCAAGATTGGCTATGATAGAATGGATAGTCAGGGCTTTATCTCCGTATTTGCAATTACCTGAAAAGCACTTATATAGCCATTTTCCGCAATCGCCAAAATAGATGCTTGCCGATGGGCTGTTATCGTCATGGAAGATACAACAAAATGATTTCGGGGTATCTATTTCCAGCAGTTCCGCAATATCGGCATTTTTCCATACCTCGGCTTTGAAGTCTGCCACATTTTCAAATATTTTCTTCTCTTTGCTCCCGATCCGCTCCGCCAGCTCTCCCCATTCATGCCCTTTTATCAGGTCAATATTGCTTTTATTCCCGGCTTTTTCCTTATGCTCCATCTTTACGGTCGGCTTGTGCTTTGTCTTTGGCTTCGTCTTAGGCTCTGTTTTGGGCTTGTCCGGCAGCAGGGGTATAATTCTTTCAAGCTGGTTCATATCGTCTGTATTCGTCAATATTGGCGGCTTATCCGTTCCAAAAAATAGCCTTGCCGGATTTCTGCATTTGCTATCTGCTGCCACACCGAAAACATTTGTTATGTAGTCGGCTATTCTGCCCCTTAGTTCTGTTTCGATAATTGGAATGTCCAGCAAAAATAATATTCTGTATTTCCTCAATGCTGGACTATCTGAAAATGTCGGATAAATAAAGTTCGGTGTCAATCCTGCTGCCCTTGCCCGGTCTATCGCTTGTTCGGGTGTCAGGCGGTCAGCTTCAGGAATGGGGGCTTTGTCCTTTGCATTGTCAATGTCTACTGCAAAAAGCTGTTGAGATATAAAGCCCTTATCAGAATTTCCGCTTATGGCAGCAGTCCGAAAACTTCCCCCGGAACATATCACGCCGAAAAGGTCTTGCACATCTATTTCTTGCGGTGTTTCAAGATTGCATTGTATTTTCCTTATCTGTTCCGGCTCCGGCTTTGCCCGGTACTGTGTTCTGTCTATATTGCACACTATCTTCATTCTGCTGTTTTTCACTTCCTTTATATCTGCCGCTTAAAACCTCATTTACAAATCTGTTCCAGTTCGGCATATCTGCTTTATTTTCCATTGACTTTTTCCCTCGTTTGGTGTATCATTTCTATTAGATAATCAGTTTTATAAACTTTCTTTCTAATGCAATTATAGTAATTATTATATAAAAGCGCAACTATTTGTACAAAGAAAAATTAGTTTGAAAGTTTTTTCTTTGATTTTGTCTAATGAATGGAGGGCTTAAAAATGATTGTTTATAAGTTTGAAAAATTAAGAAAATGGGTGCAAGTGCTTAGTGATGGGCGTTGGCGTTCAATGCCATTCGGCACTATTTCGCTTGACTATTTGAATACTATGTATTCTGGTAAAGATTTTGAAACATTCAAAAAAATGTATGCTAATCAAATAAGCCCCTTTATGATGAACGGATATTCTACGGAATATGGCAAAAAGGCTGTTGCCGAAATTAAAAGCAATCTAAAGGACGAAAACAAAATGCAGGAAATGTTTGAAAAACTGCGTGAACCTTATGAATGTGTGAAAAGTGATTTAGATTATTTGTATGAAAATCTTCCGTTTGTTCATAAATGCCGGGCAAACAGAAGAAAAGACTTGCAAACAATATTCGATTGTGTTTTTGATATAGCTTTTCGCTTCAATGTTGGAATACCGATTGAAGAAAAAAAGGATATTGCAAGTTCTGACAGTGAATATGATTCTTACAGAAAATCAGTATTTCAAAATATTCGCATGGACGGCGTATATGTGCATTGTGGGGAATTTACAGACGAAAAAGAAGAAATAGCAAAAAAATATATAATAGAACCGCCAAGTAATGATAAAGAAAATGAAGTGCTTTATGAGTGGTATATGTTTCCGCTTGACTTTGAGGAATTGCTTTTTAATCAAGACATAAGTTTTATTATAAAAACGTGTTCCCATTGTGGGGCTTTATATGCTACAAGCTATCCGCAAACAGTCTATTGCGACTGCTGCCGTTCTAATGATGTGCCTAATACCATTCGCAAAAATAACAAGTGCCGCCAGCTCCACAAGAATATTATGGACTTGATAAATAATTGCAAGGATAGCAAAACCATTTCACGATATGCCGGGCTGGTCGCTCCTGATAATACGCCTACTTACCACTTTAGGACAGAATCAAATTATTATTGGTCTGTATGCCAGGGCAAAAAGCCAAAAACTGAAAAAATGACGTTCTACGAAGATATAACCAATGAAAAGCAATACTATGAATGGCTTCAAAAGATACATGAAGAAATTAAAACATAAAAATAACCCCTGCTGCCCTCAATGGCTCCGGCAGGGGCTTTTTGTTTCTTCCTGATTGCTTCCAGCACTTAAAAGCGGTTATGTAGTACCTTTTCCCAAAATACCCCCACCTATGCCGCTATATTCGCCCCATATCGGGCTTTAATTGGTTCGGTGTAGATTTCCTTGCCTATTGTAAAAAAGTCGCTCTATGGAGCTTGTACGCTGTCAGAATGGAAGTATAACAAGCACTGCCTATGTACGGACACATGGCAAGCCCCGGCAGGGCGCAAGGTACTTTTGATAGGCTCCGTCTGTCGAAAGTGCTTTTGCGTTACTTTTGCCAAAAGTAACAAAACGAAAAATCAAAAATCGCCGTTCCTATGCCCTAAATTCATCAAATCAAGATAGGATTGTTCCCGGCTGTGATATAGGATTGTCAGCAGATACGCCCTTGTGTTCTTTATTTCCCCGGTCTGCTCATGGAATTTATCAATAGCATACTGAATATCATAATGTGTCAGCTTCATCAGCTTTCCAGCCACTACCGCTTGCGGCTTGTCCTCGCCTGATACTCTCACTGTCGGCTTGCTGGTGTTCAATACTTCATGCAAAATATCAAATACCGCCTGCAGATCGGCTTCATGCTCCGGGTGGTCTGCTATCAGGATAGCATAATCAAATAATTCCTTTATCTGCCCCATGCCGTACCGTTCCGCTTGACTTTTCGCCCTTTTGGTGCTATCATTTCCCATAGATGAATTGTAATTCATGGTGCTTGTGTCTGCGGTTTGGTCGCTGTCAGATACAAGCCCTTTTTCTTTGCTTATGTAATAGCCCTTTGCGGTCAATAGGTCAATCATTCTCTTTTCTTCGATTTCGTCTACTGCTGCCCTTAATTCTTCCGCATTTCCAGCTTTCCACATTCCGGCAGAATCATTTATTTTGTAAATGTTTGGTTTGTTCATGCCCTGCTGCTTTATTTCAAGTATGCCCTTTTTCTGTAAGCCTTGTAAAACCGTCCTTACTGTCTTTTCAGACATTTTTACATTCTTTGCAAGGGTGGCAAGCGTTGGGTAAACCTCGCCCCGGACTGTGCCGGTATCATTCGCAAAATTGATATACTGCTTTAAGTGAATAAAGATTATCTGTTCTTTTCCGCTTAATAGTCCAGCGTTTAAGAAATCAAGATATACCTTTATAAATTTTCTTTCCGGCGTGGAAGTCTGCACTATAAATCTTTCTTCCATGCCTTATTACTTCCTTTCTTTTGCTCTCTCCGCTTCTTCCAATTCTTTAGATATTAGCCTGATTATCATTTCTTTAAGACTTGTTTTCTGCTCTACACAATGAACCTTTAGCCGCTGGTGTAGTTCTTCATCAATGGTTACGACTAAATTCTTTTTGCCCTCTGCCACAAAATCAGCCCCTTTCTACTGGAAATATATACAAGATATTGTAGCAGACAAAACGGAATAAATCAACCTTTATTTCGTGTGTGCGTGTGTCCGTCTGTCTGTCATTCCTGATAGATAGATGGATATATTTAACATGGGTATATTTCAATGGTTTTATTTCAACGGTAAAAACTACCGTTCCGGGGCGGTAAAAATTACCTGTCTTGAACGGTAAAAACTACCGTTCCGGGGCGGTAAAAATTACCGTTCCAGCATAAAATAAGGCTTTGCGGCTTGTGGATAACTCAAATTAAGGGTATCGGCAGCAGTTCCGGGGCTGTGATGGGCGGTCTTGTCCTGCCGACATAAGGCAATAAAAAAGAATCCATAGCGGATTCTGTCAGATTGTGATATACTCTTTTCGTTACCGCCCCTAGACTGGTACGGAAAGGGGGTGTCCTATATGGAAACGCTCACTACGTTTATTGTCGCTGTTATGGCTGGTGTGGTATGCCACTACATCATCAAATGGTTAGACAGTGACGATGAATAGTCGGTAACTAGCCTATGGCTCTAAGCCCTGCCATTGCCAAAATTGGGAATAGAAAAGCCCCAGTGTTCCAGCACCGGGGCTTTTCGCCGTCCTACATGGACTAAGCGCTCACTTCGCTTTTTTTGCCTACTGGCATTATAGCATATGCAATTTTCCTTTTCAAGATACATTTTCTTCATGTTTTTATGCCTACTTTTCTACTTGTCTACATGAAAACAAGTCTACATGATTTCATTTCTACAAGTCTACTTTTCATTTTTTGATTTCATGGCTTCAAATATAGCTTGCTCTGCCCCGGTCAGCTTGTGGCGGTCTAAATATTCATTCATTGCAGCAGTACCGACATTTTCCATGGTCTGCCCGGTGGCGGTGGCGTATGCTTTCCAGTCTGCTATATTGTCAAGCGTAGCCCGGAATGAAAAGACTTGCTTTTTCTGCTTTGTATTTGGCTTTTCCTCGGCTTTTTCTTCTGCTACTGGTGTTTGTATAGGCTCGTGCGGTTCGGGTGCTGTTTCGGGCTTCTGTTGGGCTTGTGGCGTGTCCTTTTCTGCTTCTACTTCTGCTTTCAGGCGTTTCACTCGCTCCGGCTCTTTTTCCTCGATTTCCCTTATTTTCTTACTGAATGTACCTTTGTTAATTTGTAAATAGTCGGCTCCGTCCTGCTGCTTTCCAGTTCTATAAACGGTCTTTAGTGCTTCGTCCATCTGTTCATCTGTATATGGGGGCTTCCGGCTTTCCCTTGCGGTCTGTTCCGGATCCGTCTTGCTTTCATCTGATTTTGAGAAAAAGCCGCCTATGCTTGCCCCTGCTGCCTGGTCTAATCTGTTTTTGCTTGCCATTGTCTAACCCTCGCTTTCTAAAAATTCTTTCAAAAATGCTTTGTAGTCCTGCGTTACTCCTGCCTTTGCCGATTCTGCGAAAATATCACTTTGCAAAATTTGGCTTTCCTGAATGGCGGTAGCTTCCCGGATTGTGGTTTTAT
>OFHA01001327.1_pt1 | contig 17514 bp, 13 predicted proteins | sample 1521891 | NCBI WGS metagenome assembly OFHA01 (sample SAMEA3504089, study PRJEB24116) | mouse gut metagenome | biome: mouse gut; feature: mouse-associated habitat; material: faeces | place: Denmark | collected 2011
GTTATTTTTTGTATAGAAAAGGAGCTGCGCACTAATTACTTAGTGCGACAGCCCCTTCATTCTTGACAGCAGCGATAATCTGGAATAAAATATCCTGTATAACGTTGCGGACTGATAAAATTTACTGACAGATATTTATCCTGAACAACAGGAACCGCCCATGATCCCATGCACAAAGAAAGGAGGGATTGCCATGGTCAGTATGCAGGATATTGCCAATAAGGCAGGAGTTTCCAGAGTTACCGTCTCCAGAGTTCTTTCCAACCACCCTTCTGTCAAAGCAGAAACACGGCAAAAAGTTCTCCATTGGGTCAGGGAATTAGATTATGAACCGAATCTCATTGCCCAGAGCCTGGCAGGAAACCGGACGAACATCATCGGCCTGCTGGTCCCGGAAATTGCTTACCCTTTTTTCAGCGAAATTATAGAAGCCATAGAAAACCAGGCATTTTACGAAGGATACAGTGTGATTATCTGTAATACACACCGCAGTCTGGACAAGGAGAAAAACATTCTCGCCCAGCTGCGTCAGAGAAAAGTGGATGGTGTAATTGCAGTCCCGGTTTCTGCGCAACACAGTCTGCCTGCCTACCAGCGTCTGCAGGTTCCGGCAGTGATGATTACCAAGCGAATGGAGGGATTCAGCAGCGTATATATCTCCCATTTCGATGGCGGCCAGCAGATAGCCCGGCATTTTCTGAACATGGGGTTTCAGAAAATAGGATATATCGGTCCCACCAGAGAATCCACCTCCGCTCTGAAATACGCCGGGTTTCAGCAATATCTGGCTGCCAGCCAGATCAGCCTGTCCGATGTAATTGAATGCCCTGCACCGGAAAATATGAATGCCAGCCTGGTCTGTCAGCTGGTAAAGCAATACGCGGCTAATTCCGGCCTGCACTGTGAAGCATATCTGGCCAATGACGACATTACCGCCTGTGAAGCCATCACTGCTTTCCGTGAATTAGGTTATGCTGTTCCCCAGGATATTGCCATTGCCGGTTTTGATAATTCCTTTCTGGCCAAGGAAATCAGCCCCAAACTTACTGCTCTCGCCCAGCCGCTGGATGAGATCGGGAAAAAATCCGTAGAAATCCTTCTGGACCAGATAAACAACAGTGCCGAACCATGTATGTATGAACTGGAATCCCGTGTCATTGCCAGAGAATCCACCATCCGTTTTGTACAGACCGGCCATAAGACATTGGAAAGGGCAACATGAACAAGTCCCCTTTAACCCCCTGTTCTCACTTATGAGGAAAACCGGGGGTTTTTGTTTTGATTCTCTTTAAATCTGATACCAGATAATCTCATTTTCCTTTAATTTCAGGGAGAAGCTCTCTCCATTTCCTTTATAGACCAGGGTTTCCTGGGGTTCATAGGTATTATTTACCACACAGAATTTGCCATTTGCCGGATAAGCGTGAACCTCCACATTGAAGTTCGTGCTGAACCAGTGATGAAGGCGGGATTCCTCATGGGAGCTCCACAGTACGGAGCGGTACAAAAGACGGCTGTTTTCAAAACTGTAAGGCAGACCGCTGATATAAACCGCCCGGCCTTTTCCGAATTCGTTTACTGCAAGCTGAACCTCTTTTTCCCGTTCCACAAGAATTTCTGTTCCCTCCAGAGCATAAATATTTTTCTGGCCTTCTCCAAAATCAATATCTCCCGGACAGTCTTCCGTAATAAAATGACTGTGGCTTTCCCAGTTGTATTTGTCATAGCCCAGGGTGAATCCACGTTCCTCTTCCACGCCGAATACACCTGCAAGCTGGAAAAATCTGCCGTTGGCCTGATGGGCGGACGGCTCTCCCACGCCGATAATTCCGCCGCCTTCGTATACAAATTTCTTAATGGCAGTCACTACTTCCTCATCACACCACCATTCGCCTCCGGTATGAGCGGTATCTGCCCCTCCCACATTAATCAGTACATCAATTTCTTTCAATACGTCAGGATTGTTTTTAATATCCTCAAAACTGATAAAAGATACGTCAAAGGGTGCACCGGACAGCGCTTCAATGACTCCTGCATAAGAATAATTCTGCTTCTGGTACAGGGCATGGTGCACCATATGGCAGCCCCAGGCGCGCATTTTACCCCAGCAGTTCAGTACAGCAACTTTTTTCACACAATAGGGCACACAGCCTTTTACATTTTCATACAGCACCCGGAATTCCTCGCAGACGCTTTCCACATAAGAAATAAATTCCGGGAACTCCAGAGCCAGCTTCAGATATCCGCCGTAGCCTATCCGGTCAATGGGTTTTCTGAGAATGGCCCTTCGCGCTGTTACCCAGTTGACCTTCGCTTCCTTTACCGGGTCGCCGCCCTCACAGAAGGTATCCGGGAAGAAATAAGGCAGCAGCCTTCCTTCCGTGTATTTTACCCCTTCTATGTCGCTGATGAGCCGCAGTGTGGAACCGTTTCCAACGCTTCCTACCACAGCGTCCACTCCAATAGAAGCGAATTCTTCCAGAAACGGCTCCGTACCAATCCAGTGATCTCCCAGAAACATCATGGCTTCCTTGCCGCATTCATGGGTGATATCCACCATTTCCTTTGCAATTCTGGCCACTTCCCTGCGCTGAAACTCCTGGAAATCCTTAAATTCCCTGGTGGGAATCCGGTACTGTCCATTGTAATATCCCTGGTCTATAATGTATTCGGGACGGAATTTGTATCCTGCTTCCTGCTCAAACTGTTCCAGAATATAAGGGCTGACAGATGCGGAATATCCGTACCAGTCCACATATTTCTCTCTTGCCAGTTCATCAAAAATCAGCGTAAACTGGTGGAAAAAGGTGGTAAACCGCAGTACATTTACATAAGGGTGATCCTCGATAAATTTTCGCAGGCGTTTCATGGTGTACGCATGGGTTTTGGGCTGACGCACATCAAAGGTAATCTGATGTTCCACATCCTGCCATCCATTGGTCACCGCATTGTACATATGTACCGGATCCCAGATAATATAAGCCAGAAAGCTCACCGTATAATCATGGAATGGAATGGAATGAACCGTCACTTCCCCGGTACTCTCCTCATAACTCCACTGTTCCGGAAGCACTGGCTGTCCCGTTGTCCGGTCCATTACTTCCCACCAGCGTGTGATATCATCCCGGCTGTTTGGCTTTAACATATCCGGATACAGGCCTTTCATCAGAGGAATGTTCAGCCTGTCCCCTTCCGCCATATAAAAAGGCGTCATCACATACATCTGCTGCACTTCCTCGGGATTGGCTCTGGCCCAGTCATTATCTTTTCTTGTGGTGTAATAGGTGGAATAAATTTTCGCGTCCACCTGCTGCAGTTCCTGTGGGAAATCTGTCCCGTCACAGTCACGGACTGCGTCTGCTCCCCATTGCTCCATCAGCTCCAGTGTCTGTGGAATCACGTCCAAATCTGTTGGTATGGTAACACGTCCTTTTACTTTATCCATTTTTCTCTCCTTCTGTGGCAATAACTTTTCTTTTATACGTTCAGAATCTGTCTGTAAATCCGGTAATCTTCCTCCGTGTACACATCAAATATAATCCGTTCCAGATCAGAATTCTTTTCCAGATATTCTCTCACGGTCTTTACCGCAATCTCTGCAGCTTCCTTCTGGGGAAAATGAAATTCTCCTGTGGAAATACAGCAGAAAGCCACACTTTTCAGTCCTTTTTCAGCCGCAAGTTCCAGACATGAGCGGTAGCATCCCGCAAGCTGTTCACGGTGAATTTCTTTCAGGCTGCCGGAAACAATGGGGCCAACCGTATGCAGAATATAACTGCAGGGCAGATTGAAGGCCGGTGTAATCTTTGCTTTTCCTGTGGGTTCTTCATGGCCCTGTTCTTCCATGATTTCATGGCAGAGCAGGCGAAGCTGCATACCTGCGGCGCTGTGAATCACATTGTCAATACAGCCATGACAGGGTACGAAACATCCCCGCAGGGCACTGTTTGCCGCATTTACAATGGCGTCTGTTTTCAGGGTGGTAATGTCTCCTTTCCAGAGCGCCAGACGCCTGTTCCCCGGCACAGTGGGAAGTTCATCCCCGTCCACAACCCCTTTTACCCTGACCTCTTCCTGAAGGTATTCATCCTGTATTTTCAAAAGTACCGGATCCACCGGCTGAGGTTCACGGATATTCATCAGCGTCCGGAGCAATCGTTTCTGCTTCTCCGGATCCTCCGGTATTTCCATGCCTTTATAAGGAGAATCCTCCTGCAGTCTCTGAATCAAAAATACTAATTTTTCTCTGTGTGTCATTCTGACCTCCTGTTTTATATTATAACTTTTCATATATAATGTCAGGCCGAATCATACCTCCATTCACAAAAGTAATACTGCCTGTTACGTCCTGTCTTTGAAGTAATCATAAAATTCCTGAAAGGAAAAAAGCTGCCCTGTTTCTGTTGCCCGCTCTGCAATTCCTGTAAAATATTCTTCTGATGAAACTGCATCCGGCTTTTTCTTTGAATATCTGATTCTTTTATACCGAAACAGCTCATGAAGATAATGAAAATGATATTGTCCCGTGGTTTCCTTTATTTCAGATGGTACTTCCATATATTCGGGATCTTCCTCAGCAATATTGTAGTGTTTGTAATAAGGGTAAAAAAATGATGTTTCCGGTACAGTTTTCCTGGGATACAAATCTTTTCTCCCCAGTAACCAGGTTTCAAAGCAATGATTGCATACTAATATCCTTATTTGAAAGGGGAGATCCCTTATGTCATACTTTTCCTTTATTTTAGCTAAAACCTGGTTTTTTCGGGTTTCATATCCCATTTCTTCTGTATCTAAAATAACAATCATCTCATCAATTTTTCCAGGATTATCAAGAATTGTATTAATAGTATCAAATAATACCCTTGTTACTAACTGAGTAACACCCTGACCACTCTGTAATACATAGTTATCCTGGCAGATCTCCTTTATGTCTGCCACTCTTTCACATAAAAAACCCATGTGCTTAAGCCATGCAGGCAGAACCTTAATAAAGGATTTTTCATCTTCAAGCAGAATATAGTAATTCATTAAATCTTCCCTTATTATGCCTTTCCTTCAAACTCCCACCTGTTAATCAAATTAAAATATGCGTCATGCTGACTGTTCCCGATACCATAAGCAGAACTGTCACTGTTTGTAATCACATTTGCCCTCCGATCAATAATTTTCCATTTATTTTGAGAAATATGATTGATAATTTTGGGATGATGGCTTGTAATAACAAATTGCAGATCATTTCGTTCTGACAACAACAGTTCCGCCAGCAAGTCTATACAGTTTACCCCCAGGCCATTCTCAAATTCATCTATTAATACCAGTGAATCCTCTGACATAGTAAATAATTCCACAATATAATAGATGGTCTTTAACATACCATTTGAAATATCAGCCTGCAGTAATTCCCTGCCGTATACTTTTATTGCCACAAGATACATCTCCCGCGACACATCTTCCACCACGTCAATATCTTCTATTTCCATAAATAATTCTTTTACTGCATCAAATATTCTGATATAAATTTCCTCAAAATAATTCTTTACAACATAAATTTTCAACGCAACCGGAAGATGACTGAATGCTGTGAAACTGACATTACTATCCTCACTGATTATATCCATAATGTTTGCTTTAAACCTGCTAAAACTTTCTTTCTCTATTCCTCCCCTGACCTCTACGTCCATTTCAACAGGATATAACTTTCTGATTCCGGAAATCAGATCGTCAAACTTCTCATCTTCTGCATACTGTAACAAAAGGCTTTCATTTTTTTTAGGTTTTGGAACTCGCTCATAACCTGCCACTTCCGTTTCGTCATTTATTCTTTCAAATATCAGTTCACCATTACACAACAGTTTTTCATATGTAAAACAATACAATGTCTCTTCTAATAACAGTTCTTTTGCAGCAGAACCTTCAATCTTATAAGACCACTCATATAAATCCTCTCCAATATAAATACCAATATTTACACAGTAAGGTTTCAGGCGAATATTTTTATTTACTGCCAGTTTTAATGAATATTCCAGGACTTTTAATATCTGGCTTTTCCCGACACCTGATAACCCAACCAGTAATGTAATATCTTCATAAAAATAAATCCGATCCAATTTCAGCCCTGTTTTCAGATTCTCAAAATCTATCCAGCTTATTTTCACTTTTCTGACCTCATTTCCTGTCTTAACCATGGTTATACTTCTCCTGTCAATATTCTGAACTTTCCTATGTAAAATATAACCATCTGTTTCCTGAATCATACTATTTGCCCACTGAAAATTCAATACTTTTTTCCGATATTTCATCAAAAATACACACCGCCATATTTCATGTGAAATATCAAAAGCAAAATGTAAATCCGACAGTAAACAGGTATTATATCCACAGGATATATATCGTTTACTGTCGGACACACACATGCCAGAGCAATTTTTTATGTACTGTTACAGGGACAGCTTTTTATTACAGATATTCCGCAGTCCGTCCTTATGGGAAGTGACAATCAGAATGGTTCTGTTTTCTTCCACAAATTGCTCTATATTCTCCAGAATTATCCGTTCATTTTCCGCATCCAGTCCATTGGTAGCCTCGTCCATAATCAGAATCCTGGGCCTGCGTATTAATACTCTGGCCAGAGCCAGACGCTGTTTCTGCCCGCCGGAAAGATTTCCGCCGGATTCCTGTATCCAATAGTCCAGACCATGTGCCAGGGCAAATTCCTTTAGCTGTACCAGTTCCAGTATCTGAAGAATTTCCCTGTCTTCATACCGGCCGCCCAGGGCCACATTTTCCCGCAGAGTCCCTTCCAGAATCACAGGTTCCTGAAACTGTATTTTCAGAAGGTCAAACAGTTCTTCTTCCGGTATGGCGTGGGCGTCACGGCCGCAGATTTTTACCACACCTTCCGTCACCGGATAAAAGCCGCAGATTAACTTCAGCAGCGTGGTCTTTCCGGAACCGCTTTCTCCCTCTATAAATACTTTATCTCCGCTCTTCCAGGATGCATGGATATCGTTAAGGATATCCTGCTCTTTCCAGGCAAACCGCCGGATGTCCAGTTCCACCCTGGTTTCTTCCTCCGGAGCAATTCTTACTCCCTCCGTTGTTTCTTCCGGCGTGAGATATTCATAAATCCGGTCCGCAGCTCCCACACACCTCTGGGTACCGCGGTAAAAATCTGCCATATTATTCAGAGGTTCCACCAGCTTCTGGGTATACGTGTAAAACAGCAGAATACAGCCTACGGTAATTTCCCCTCTGTACAGAAACACGCTTCCCAGAAGAACCATAAACACCGGGAATATAATGGAAATCAGAGAATTCACACCATAGGAGCAGACATCCAGACGGATAATCCTTCTGGCAGCCTGGAAAAATTTCTCCCATATGTGGGAATAAAATCTTTTTTCAAAAAATTCTTTTTCGTTCAGAGTTTTGATTTCCAGCACCGCTCTGGTATCTTCTGTCAGGTGCTGGCTCAGATTGGCGGTTTCCTGGGAAAATGCCTGATAATTCTCCCTCATTTTCTTATTTATACGGTTGACTGCCAGGAAATACAGGGCGCCCACCAGAATCTCCACACTGCCCAGCAGAAGGTTTCGGGCCAGCAGCACGCCGATTATGATGACAATTTTCGTCATATTCAGTACCAGCATCAGCACGCTGATTCCCGCCGATTCCGCAATCAGGGAACCATCATTCATCACTGCAGAAACAATGTCTCCCGTAGTTCTCTCATCAAAAAATACCGCCCGCTTTTTCAGGAGTTTCCCGTACATCATGGTGCGCATCTGGTTCATCAGGGTATAACGGAACACATGCCATACCCGCGTCTGATAAAGACCTGCTCCAAAGGCCAGAAGGCCTGTGAGTCCAATCCTGCCGAATTCTTTCAGGACTTCCTGCCAGGGGGCTTTTGATACCGCCAAATCCACAAATCCCTGTATCTGATACACAAAATACAGCTCCAGTACCGTGGAGAGCATACAGAAAAACAGCAAATGCAGCTGTTTTCCTCTGAGGTTGCGGAACAGGCGGACCAATTCCCGGTATTTTACTTTGTTTGTTGATTTCATCAATTTCTCCTTCTATTTCCGGGGATTAATTACCATACGAAATGTGACCGGATCCTCTCTGATTTCTTTTCTGTTTAATTTGCCGTAAGGAAATCCGAATCCGTAAATCTGATATACGGAATCTGCTTCTGCTTCTGGAAGAGTAATGGGAACAACGTATGCCTTTCCGGCCGGAACTTTAATATATCCTTTTTCTGCTCCCTCTTTCAGAGGAATCTGTTTCCAGTTCAAAAATGCCGTAAGCACATATTCCACGTCTGCTGTTCCGTTTTTATTTGAAATCACAAGCTCGCAGATTTCTCCGGACTTCCCTTCCACAACCATCTCAATTGCATTTTTTACACTGTCATGCTTTTCTGTCAGCATGAATCCGTCTGGTATCTGTGCATCTGTAATATCCATGCTTTCCACAGTCTCATCCGGTTCCGCCTTTTGACCCCCAGATTCATTCATAAGATTAATCCGGTAGACATATCCCCTCTGAAGCTCAAAGACACAGTCCTGATATTCTCCGTCTTTCATAAATGCTTTTTCTTCCGGCTCCGGCAAAATTATATAGGAAAACTCTTCGGCAGATTCCGTTACATCCAGTTCTATCCGGAAATTCATCTCCGTGTCCTCTGTCAGTTCAAATGGAAAGCCCGTATATTTTTCTCCCTCTACCACAAATTCCTGCTGCTGATAATCCACCATGGCAATAAAAAGATAATGCCTTGTTTCCGGAAAATTCTGCTGGAAAGAAACACGCCCCGTTATTTTTTTGTCCTTTACCGGATATATCGTTCCGGAATCATAGATTTTTCCTGTTTCAATATCATAAAACCCAAAAGCCGTATAACCTTCACTCAAAGTAATGGTTCCATCTTCATGGTATATGGGGCCATCGGGTACTGTTTCCTCTTTCTCCTGTGCCGGTTCCTGAGAAATTACTCTTTTCTCTCTGTTTTCCTGCACTTTCTCCGGCAGACACCCGGCCATGGTTATAATCAGAACAACTGCCAAAAGCAGGATTTTTATCTGTTTTTTCATAAATATTTTATCGCATCCATTTTTTATATAGGAAATCATACCATTTGTACGGCAAAAACTCAACCATATCGTCAAATATTCTCTTAGTAAAAAATACACATAACGCCATCCTCAAACTGAGATGACATTATGTGTATCTGATTATTCCCGAAGTAACTACTCTCTCATATTTTCTCTGCTATTAACCTGTTTGCATTTCTCCCCGCAGTTTTTTCGCAAATTTGCTTTCCGGACGACTCAGACAATGGAATATATCTTCTCCATAAGGAACATTGATATGACCGTTTTGATCCATCCTGTATATCGTTCCATTGTAATTAAATTCGTCTCCAACCTCATAATTTATTAAATTATCCCCCTGAGTCATTCCAATGTAAGCCCCGTCATACTGATATTTAGGATAAAGTCTTCCATCATGACCGTAAAAAAAAGTATTTTCCTTTCCATCAACCATAACAGTACACATGCCTGGTTCAAATCCAAGCTGATCCATCATCCTTTTTACTTTGCTTTCGTCCAGCAAAATTGTAATACCTCCCGCCGCAGCGTTACCGCGATTTGTAAGAGCAGAAAAAAATGTTTTCCATTCTCCAAGTTCTTTCAACATAATACCATTTTCTAACGCATATAAGGTTTCTGACCGGGCAACATACAGCTTTCCATTACCTCCTGTCCTCATTCCCCATGTATTTTCCGTTCCGCCATCTCTCGTTGTTACTCCATAGCAGACGCCAGACTCAAAAGTCAGAACATTATCAACCGCTCTCATCTCTGTCAGCAATTCCCTGTCTAATTTTTCAATCTGACTGATGTCACATACCTTACCTTTTACCACAAACTGATTATTTACAACGGATCCTTTCAGATCTTTCAGATTATTCAGATAATCCCAGATATCTTCTTTGGCCACTTTTCCGGTTGCCGACCGCAAAACACCCGATTCCGTATAATCTGCATACAGGTATGGTTCCTGGCTTTGCCGGATATAAGAATCTTTTCCCAGGGACATCCCACGGGACTTTCCCTTGTTGGCTGAAAATATAACTTTTAATGCATCCTGTTCCATCTGAAGCTGATTCAACCTGGCTTTTTGAATAATATCCATATTATTTATCTCGAACATTCAAATCTCCTTTCATGGTAATGTCGGATAGATATAATAAAAACTGTATATTGGCGTAAAAGTTTTATCATTTTTATAGGTATACGAAAATGTATAAGCTCCGTCTAATCCATAATTATAACTGAATGGTACGTCAATACTTCCCCATGCAGCAGAATATGTTTTTATAAAAGTGCTGGGAGATTCAGAATAAGCCACTTCAACCTTATCCGCATAACCTGAATTTACTCCACCAATCAGGATAGTAGTAACCTGTGCTTTTTCCGGACAATCACTATAAGTAAAATCTATAATATCCTCCTGCTTTGTATTACCGGAAGACAAAGAAATTCTTTCTCCTTCTCGTATCACTTTACCAGTACGATATACGGGATTGCCAAACAAAAACTGATATGAGTCGATTACTCTTGTTCCTCTCAGACGAACATAATAATACCCCGTTGGCAAATGATTAAAATCATAAACATGATAGTGGCTGGTAGCATCTGTTTCATAAATCTCCTCTGTCACAGGATTTCCATTTGAATCATATATCTGAAAATACAATATGTCTGAATATATAGAAAAGTAGCTGTCCTGTGCGCTGTTTAAATACACCTTAAACCAGTCTTCATCACTTGTAGAAACATACCCTTTCACAACATAGGAATTACTATTATCCCCTTTCATATACTCCTGTGGCGTCTGCCTGTTTGCTGATATTGTTTCTGCTGTTTCCATAGTATCATTCGGCTCAGTTTCCTTCACGGACTGTGCATGTACATTCATAGTTATTCCTGTAAAAAGTGCTGCTGTTATACATGCTGCCAGAAATTTTCCCCACTTTTTCTTATCATACCACTTTCCTCCTGTAAATAAAATAATAAGTATAATATAATAAGTATAATACCTTTAAATGCAAAGTCTATGACGTTTTTCGAAAATCAGCATCAACGCATATTTTCGAAAAACGTCATAGACTTTGCCATAAAACTATATAAAATAAATAAAAAATTTTCAGGAGGATTACCATTAATGAAAAAACAATCATTATTCTTTTATGTAGTATATCATTAACTTCTCCCTTTATCTCATTACCCTACTGTTGTCATACACCAATCCAGACTTTCGAACTCCATGATTGTGGAAATGTAAATTAATGCCTGCCCGTCTCATACTTTTGTTGATAATATTCTTTTGTATGCTCAAAATCATCCTCATACAGCTTTAATATGTAATAACTGTATCTCATACAGGTCTCTGCCAGCACCTCATTTTCCTGGCCATCCTTTTTTTCGTACACACAGGAAAGATTTCCCATAATCTTTCCTGCTATGTCACCTCTCTGACAATCCATTGTCAGTCTGATTCCTTCTCTTCCAATTAGTTCTGCTTCCTCCAGCCTGTTTTCCACTTCCAGATACCCCGTATAATTAATATACAAAAGAAATAACGACACGGCATGATGCTGTTTTAATACTCTGCTGTTCCCGTATCTGCCTAATATCTGTTTATACAGGTCAGTTGCTCCTCTGACATTCCCGCTTCTTCTCATACAACGGGCTATCTGATTCAATATTACAAACTCCTGCCGGAAAGGAATCCGATGAATCTCTCCATCATATTCCTTCATCGTATACTGAAGCAGTTCTTCCAGCTTCTGAATGGCATGTTCTTCAGAGATTCTTCCTGTACTCCACTGTTCCTGCAGCCAGGCAGTCTCCAGAAACTGCCTGTTCAGGAGAATATTCCTGTCAAGACTTTCTTCCAGTTCCTGCAGAAGAACATGCGCTTCCTCATTTCTTCCTCTCGACGCTTCGCGTTTAAAAAGCCTGACCTTTTCATACAGACTGTAATCATCTGCCACAATAAATCCGTAATAGGTTTTTCGCTCAGAACCCATCCGCTCCATCATGGCATACAGATTATTCCGGTTAGGACTGCGTTTTCCGCTTTCAATCCTTGAAAGGGTTTCCTGCGTACAGATATCTGCGCTTAATGCTTCCTGAGATAAATGCTGTGCCAGACGGAATTCCCGAATCATCTCATTGCTTATCACCACTTCGCTCTGCTGGCTTGTCATCAGAAAATAACATACTTTTTCTAACGGAGGTTTTTCTCCTGCAAACTGAGAAAGAAATTGAATTGCTTCCAGTTCATGTACCAGTTCAGGCTGTTCTTCTGCCTTTTCCAGCTTCTTAAGACACTTTATTTCCAGTTTTAAAAATTCCTCCATCAGTGTCAGTACACCATTCTGAACCAGACATGCTTTCCCCTGCCTGCAGATTTTATATGCTTTCCCTGTCTCGTTCTGCTTCAGATAAATCTCTGTCAAAAGCCATGCGCACTGAGGATATATTTTTGCTTTTTCTTCTCCGTCCGTATAGTGGTCTTCCAGGTACTGAAACAGAACTTCCAGGTAATTTTCTGCTGTCTTAAAATATTCAGTTTCCATCATCAGATAACAAATCAGCAGCAGAATCCGTATTTCCTGTACGCAAAGGTAATATCTTCTGCCTTTTTCCGGTTTCCATTTCGGAACCGTAAGTTCCAGGGCCTGCGTCAATGCTTCCATGCACTCTTCTGCAATATGATTCTGCACATATCTGTCAACCGCCTGCATCATCTGCAGAAACTGCCTGTGCAATACTTTTTGCTCTCCGGTGCATAATCTGTATTCACCCAACAGGGCTTCCACACACCGATGATCTTTTTTTATAAGGCTTTCCAACATACATGTCCGCAGAAAAACAATCTGATATTCCTCCTGGGACATGGCAGTCTCCAGTTTATCCAGAGATTTCCCCAAACGCTGAAACAGCGCTTCCAGCAATACTTTATCTGCTGTTTTTTCTCCTTTTTCCAGACGGGACAGCTCCGGAATACTCAGAAGGCCTCCTGCCAGCTCTTTCTGGGAAATTCCAATCTCCTCCCGCATGGAATAAAGCATATTTCCTATGTGTCCGGTCACTTTTGCTTCTCACCCTCTCACTCGCCTTCCCAGTCATCCTCCTCCCAGTCGGGATACTGCTTTGGCGCCTCCCCTTTGCTTTTGATAACTTCCGGTTCTTCGGTGCCTTCTTTCAATACCCGGAGCACTTTGCACTGGAACAGCCACTCATCTCCGAAATCAAACAGAAATTTGAACTGTTTCTCTTTGCACAGACCTGCCCGGTCCAGGCTGCATTCCTCTGTGGACGGACCATCGTATTCCATTTCCATATCCCTCATAAAATAGCAGTTCCGGCGGCTCCACTGCACATTATCCATGAAAAATGCATGGGCATGGTCGTCGTCAAACCCAAAGGCTTCCAGTATAATGCTGTGCAGATCCCACAGTGTACTTCTGCCGGAAATCCGGATATGGCGGTAACAGCCTGTCCCCAGGGAAACACTGATTACATAGGAATGGTCTCTCCTGGACTTTACAGTTCGAAACGCCGATTTGTCCGGCCGGTTATCAGCCAGTTCCGGATGCAGAAGACGCCTGACTTTCCACTCCAGTTCCTCCGGCAAAATCCCCTGTTCCAGAATCATGTCAATCTGTTCCACCATGTTTTCCGGCAGACTTTCCACCTGTTCTTTATTCAGTTCCAGTATCGTTTCCATCATCTGAATCATTTCATCCATTTCTTCCTCTTCGCTCATGGAAAAATGTTTCAGAAAATCAGCTTCCGCAGTCTCCAGTGCAGGCAGTTCTTTTTCCATACTGACAGTGATTTTCAGCCTGCTGCAAAAGGCTTTCACAAATGCAGCGGTACGCTGGTCCCGTACTTTTATCCGGTCCGGACATATTTTCTGCTGCTGAAGAGATTCCATAAACAGATTCAGCAATTCTTCCGGATTATCTTCATAATGTTCCACCGGAGGCACCGGAAGGATATAATTTGTGGAGGACTCCACTGCCAGCAGAATAATGGGGAAATAGGGAATTTCTTCCGGTTTGTTCCGAACAGGCTCCGGAAACCGGAGCAGCTCACATTCCCATACCCCCATCCGTTCCATCCGTTTCAGGCTGGCTATGCCGATATCATTGCCGGCTTTGGGCGCCGGCCACTTTTTCGGCTTTATACAGGGAAGTTTTGTACTGGTCAGCACAAAACCCTTTTCACTGGGTTCCAGCATCAGAATCTCTTCTGTAAGGTCATTTACCGGCGCCAGTCCCAACGCAATGGGTGTGGTGCTTTTCAGAATTTCCGACAGCTCAATGGCTGCCTGCAATGCCTGGCAGAGGAGTTCCTGCTCCTGTTCTGTCTGCAGATGCCAGGGATAGTGGTTGGACTGATATTTCACAAACTGGGGATAGGCATTTTTTCCGGAAATCCTGATATCATGTGCACGGGCATAAGCCCTGGCTTCCTCAAGCTCCTGTTCCGACAGTTCATTTTTCCCCTCAAAGGCACACTGCAGACAATTCTGCTGCAGCAGATGCTCCTGAAATTCCAGAGGGGAAAGCTGATATCTGTTGGCTCTGGCTATGGTGCGGAAACTTTCCATTCCTTCATCGCCAACATAAAGGCCCAGGGCGCAATGCTCTCCTGCCGCCCCCATAATACTGATGTAACCGATTCTGCCATCGGACAGTTTTACCCCAAAAAGCTGCAAATCCCAGAGGATTTTCCACAACTTTCTTTTCTTATATTCAAACGCAAGTTCATACAGTTTATCTGAAATCATCTTTCACCGCCGTTTTTATAAAAACTGTTCACCATAACCATAGTGTTCCACTACATAATCAATGTCTTTATCGCCTCTGCCGCTGAGACACACCAGAATCGAACCCTGTCCCATTTCCCTGGCTTTTTTCATGGCCCAGGCAACTGCATGGGAGCTTTCCACAGCGGGAATAATACCTTCATAACGGGACAGTTTAAAGAAGGCTTCCATGGCTTCCTCATCTCCTGCGGTCTCATACTGAATTCTTCCCTCATCATGCAAAAATGCATGTTCCGGCCCTACGGAAGGGTAATCCAGCCCGCTGGCAATAGAATATACCGGCGCCGGCTCCCCTGCCTCATCCTTCAGCATAATACTTTCAAATCCATGCATAACGCCTTTCTCTCCGTATTTCATGGAGGCTGCATGGTCTCCCAGTTTCTCGCCTCTTCCCAGAGGCTCCACTCCCACAATGTCAACAGGGTCGTTCAGAAACGGAATAAACATGCCGATAGAGTTGCTGCCGCCGCCCACGCAGGCACATACCACATCCGGATCAATGCCTGTCATTTCACGGAACTGATCTCTTGCTTCATATCCTACCACAGACTGAAAATCCCGAACCATCAGGGGGAAGGGATGGGGCCCAAGAGCAGAACCGATACAGTAAATGGAATCTTTATAATTTCTGGCATAGGAATCAAAGGCGGAGTCCACGGCTTCTTTCAGAGTTTTCAGCCCATGGCTTACGGGCACCACCTTTGCCCCCAGGATTTTCATGCGTGTAACATTCGGCGCCTGTTTTGCAATATCCACCTCTCCCATATGAATTTCACATTCCAGTCCGAAGTAGGCGGCCGCTGTTGCCAGCGCCACACCATGCTGTCCGGCACCTGTCTCTGCAATCAGGCGTTTCTTTCCCATAAATTTGGCCAGCAGACCTTCTCCCATACAGTGGTTCAGCTTGTGAGCGCCTGTATGGTTCAGATCCTCGCGTTTCAGATAAATCTGACAGTTGCCAATCTTCCGGGAAAGACGCTCACAGTGGTATACCGGCGTCGGCCTTCCCTGAAATTCTTTGCGGATTCTCCGCAGTTCGTTGATAAACTGTGACGAATGGCAGATGGTCTGATATGCTTCCGTAATTTCCTCAAAAGCCGGTTTCAGCTCCTCAGACAGATAGGCGCCGCCGTATTCCCCGAATCTTCCTTCTTTACTGGGATAATTTCTTAAATATGTTCTGTAATCCATGGTTTTCACTTATCCTTTCCTGTTGTTTATATTACTGCAAAATTCCCTGGCTTCCACAGCAAAAAGACCCTGCAGCCAGTTTTACATGATAAACATTTTCATAAAAATCATATATTCCCTTCTTTATCCAGCTCACTCTGCACTCTGGCCAGATCCTCCCTGATATGGATGTGCTGGGGACAGGCCTCCTCACATTTACCGCATTTGATGCAGCTCAGGGGCTTCTCTTTATTCTCCATCTGTTCCCAGCTGCCTTTTATCATATCATATTTCCGGTAAATATGGTACTGATTCCAGATTTTGAAATTTTTCGGAATGTTCACTCCTGCAGGACAGGGCATACAGTAACCGCAGCCGGTGCATCCGTTCTGTACTCTGGAACGGAGGGTCTGTACCACATCTGAAATAGCCTGCTGCTCCTGCGGGCTTAAGGGAGTGTAAGTTCCGAATGTTTTCAAGTTATCCTCGGTCTGTTCTTCCGTGGACATACCGCTTAATACCACTTTTACATTTTCATGGTCAGCCACCCAGCGCAGCGCCCAGGACGCAATGGAACGTTCCCGGTCCAGCCCATAAAATTTTTCATTGATATCTTCTGAAAATCCCGCCAGGCTTCCGCCCCGCACCGGTTCCATAACAATCATGGGTACCCCTCGTTTTTCTGCCAGTTCATAGCCCCGGCGGCCTGCCTGTTCTTCCGTGTCCATGTAATTATACTGTATCTGGCAGAAATCCCAGTCCCGGCTGGTTAAGATTTCCTCAAATACTTCATAGCTGTCATGAAAAGAAAATCCCAGGTGACGGATTTTTCCTTCCTGCTGAAGCTCCTCACAGATTTCCAGAACCTGCAGCTCTTTTATCTTCTCCCATCGGCCTTTATCCACCGCATGAAACAGATAGAAATCCACATATGTTTTCCCCAGACGTTTCAGCTGTTCCTCAAATACCCGGCGGACGTCCTCTTTCCTCTCCAGAAGCCATATGGGAAGTTTTGTTGCAAGATAATAAGAATCTCTGGGATACTGCTCCAGCACTTTTCCCACAAACCTTTCGCTTTCCTGTTCATGATAGGTATAGGCAGTATCAAAGTAATTTACTCCTGCCTGATAAGCCATATCCAGCATTTTTTCTGCCCTTGTTTCATCAATTTTACCTTCTGCAGTAGTTGGAAACCGCATACATCCAAAGCCCAGCAGGCTGGTTTCCACGTTCAGTTTTTCTGTTTTTCTTTTTTCCATTTCTGTTCTCCTTCCGATGCCTTTCCTGTTCATCACAGCCTGTTCACCGCCCGTAGACGGATTGTACCGCAACAAAAGATACTTTCGTGCTTTAGCGTGACAATGTATTTCCCGTAGAACAAAGCGGACAGGTCCGCAGGGGCTCCCTGAATCCCTCACTCATGAGGGA
>OFHA01001328.1_pt1 | contig 17514 bp, 17 predicted proteins | sample 1521891 | NCBI WGS metagenome assembly OFHA01 (sample SAMEA3504089, study PRJEB24116) | mouse gut metagenome | biome: mouse gut; feature: mouse-associated habitat; material: faeces | place: Denmark | collected 2011
TACTGATTTATATTGGCGCTGGTCTTTTAGGAAATATAGTGTCATATTATGAGATGATCTATACAAAAAATTATGCAGTATGTGCCGGCGCTTCTGGGGCAGTGTTTGGAATGATTGGCGCTCTGGTATGGGCAGCTATACGTGGAAAAGGAAAAATAGAGGGACTTACGACAAAAGGGCTGCTGTTCATGATTGCTTTATGTATGTATTATGGGATTACAACTGCGGGAGTGGATAACTGGGCACATGCAGGGGGTGTTGCAGGCGGATTTCTTTTGTGCATGCTTTTATACAGAAAGTAACAGAATACTTGAAATTATTTGAAAAAGTATATATACTATTTAAAATGAGAGAGAAAATTTTGAATTGTGAGAAATATCAGATCGAAACAAGAATTATTTAAGAAAATGTCAGGAATGTTTTTTTCGTTTATAGATGGGTATATTATTAACACGATGAATATTTTGAACATACAAATGAGAGGTAGTATATGAAAGTAAATATTTATTATGGCGGCAGAGGAGTATTGGATGATCCGTCATTATATGTAATTAATAAGATGCAGCAGGTACTGGAAGAATTACGCGTAACCGTGGAACGATATAATATATATGAACAGAAGAACAGTATTGCTACTTTGCCGCAGACAATTAAGGAAGCGGATGGCATTATTCTTGCGACAACAGTGGAATGGCTTGGGATTGGCGGTTATATGCAGCAGTTCCTGGATTCCTGCTGGTTATACGGAGATAAAGAAAAAATCAGTCAGACGTATATGCAGCCGGTAGTAATGTCAACGGCTTATGGTGAGCGGGAAGGTGAACTTACGCTTGCAAATGCATGGGAAATGCTCGGCGGATTGCCATGTGCCGGTTTATGCGGATATGTGGCTGACTTGCTGACATTTGAAATGAATCAGGATTATTCGGTTATTATTGAAAAAAAGGCAGAAAATCTGTATCGAACGATTTCACAAAAAATGAAAAGTCTGCCAAATAGCAATCAGGCGGTGACAAAAACAGTACTTCGGACACAGGATCTTGGACTGACCCCACAGGAAAGCGAGCAATTATCGAAATATGTATCGGATGATACATATGTAAAAAAACAAAAAGAAGACATTGAAGAACTGGCAAATAAATTCAAGGGATTACTGGATAAGGATAAACTGGATGAAGACGAACCTGTAGTGCCGTATATAGAAGATTTGGAGGCACATTTCAGACCACAGGCTGATTTCAAGGCAAAATATTTATTTATTATCGATGGAAAGAGAAAACCATTAACGATCGAAGTCAATCAGGATGAACTAAAATGCAGTTATGGGAAACAGGATGGCGTGGATGTTTATGCAAAAATGACAACAGATGTATTGGAGCGCATAATAGCTGGAAAAATGACGTTTCAGCGCGCATTTATGACAGGTGAATTAACTGCAAAAGGAAATTTTAAGACGTTGCGGATGCTGGATGATATTTTTAATTTTGGATAGCAGCTTATAATCATGTCTATCCTGGCTGTCAGAAAATCTTTCTGACAGCAGGATAATACGTTACAGTTGGCTGAAAGCATGCAGGGATCAGTTTTACAATACAGGAAGGGTGATTGTAAATGTGCAGCCTTCACCCGGATGATTATTCAGAATAAGAGTACCCTGATGAGATTCAATAATTTGCCTGGCGATAGCGAGTCCAAGTCCGGTACCATGTTCTTTTGAAGTCGTAAACAGTTTAAATACTTTATCTTCCAGCGCTAAAGGAATACCGCCGCCACAGTCTGTAATGATGAGCTGTATTCCCGTGTTTTCGGTTTTTGTTGTAATTGTAATGTATTTAGATTCGGCTTCTGCCGAATTTTTAAGCAGATTTAAAATCGCTTGTTTTAATTTGATATGATCAGCATTAATAAATGGAAGATGCTGGTCCAGCTGTAAATTCCATTGCAGGTCAGAATAAGTGTCTTTCATTAATCGACAAATATCTTCTAAAAGAGAATTTACATCTAAAAATTCTTTTTGAAGCTGTTCTGTGCTGCCTGACTGTGATATTTCCAGAACCATGTTTTTCAAATAAGTAATTTCATGTTTCATGTTATTCCAGTATGGTTCTGTATCCAATTGCGGACATTTTGTGTTTAATAGCTGTGCAGAGCTGTTGATTAAAGTAACGGTATTTTTGATTTCATGAAAAATGTGTTGATAATCCAATGAATTCATTATGATGACCCCCCTATACGAAATATATTTTGTTAATTCTAGCATTTTTCGCTTTTTATTACAATGATAAATTGGATGATGCAAAGTAAAAAAATAAAAAAGGAGAGAAAAAATGAGAGATGAAAATTGTATTTTTTGCAAAATTATCGCTGGAGAGATTCCTTCCAGAACGATTTATGAAGATGCAGATTTCAAGGTGATTCTGGATGCAAATCCTGCGTCAAAAGGACATGCGTTAATATTGCCGAAAGAGCACTGTGCAAATATTTATGAGATCAGTGAAGAACTGCTGTCAAAGGCTGCAAAGCTGGCAAAGAAACTGGCCGCGCATATGACGACGCTGTTAAACTGTGACGGATTCAATTTGCTGCAGAATAATGGAGAAGTGGCAGGACAGACGGTTTTTCATTTTCATATGCATCTGATTCCAAGATATGTGGATATGAAAAACAAAGATTTACTGAACTGGACGCATGAAGAGTTTACGGACAGTGAACAGGATGAAATCTGTGAGAAATTAAAGATGAACTCCTAATGTTTTGGCGAACAGAGATAGATTAAAAAAGATATTTCTAAAAGCTATGCGCAAAAATGCAGGAGCGTATGTATGAAACTTACACGCTCCTGTCAAACCTGTTATTTCGCAGTTTCTTCAATCAGAGAAACGATTTTTTCTACGGAGTTCAACATGTTGCTTTTCTTCATTGCGTCTACATAGCGATCTCTATTTTTATATGTCTCATGAATAATATTCAGAAATTTATCTGGCGTTATGACTTCTTCTTCAATCACAACGCTGAATCCCTGCTTTTCAAAGGATTGCGCATTTAAAATCTGATCGCCGCGGCTTGCGTTAGCAGAAAGCGGAATCAGAATATTCGGTTTGTGCAATGCAAGCAGCTCACAGATAGAATTTGCCCCGGCGCGGGATATTACCAGATCTGCGAGTGCAAATATATCGTTTAGGTCTGATCCAATATATTCGAACTGTTTATAGCATTCAGTACGATTTAGCGATTCTTCAATATTGCCTTTGCCACACATATGTATCACCTGGTATGTTTTTAGCAATTCTGGCAGCAGTCCGCGAATCGTATCATTGATAAATTTTGATCCACTGCTTCCGCCAACGACAAAAAGAACCGGTTTGGTATTTGTAAAGCGGCATTGTTTACGAGCATTTTCTTTATTTCCTGAAAGTAACTCCCGACGTATTGGAGAACCGGTAAGCACCGCTTTTTCTTCGGGCAGATATTTTAATGTTTCCGGAAAATTGCAGCATACTTTGGCAGCGTTTGGAATCGCCAGTTTATTTGCCAGTCCCGGAGTCATATCTGATTCATGGATAATGGACGGTATATGGCAGAATCTTGCGGCAAATACCACCGGAACGGATACAAATCCGCCTTTGGAGAATACAATATCTGGTTTTAATTTACGCATCAGGCGAATGGACTGACCAAGGCCTTTGATTACTTTCAGCGGATCTGAAAAGTTCTTAAAATCAAAGTAACGGCGTAATTTACCAGAAGATATGGCATAGTAAGGAATTTTCTGTTCTTTAAGAAGCTGCTTTTCTATTCCATTGTAAGATCCAATATAGGCAATATCAAATCCGGCTTCACGCAGACGTGGAAGCAGGGCAATATTAGGCGTTACGTGTCCGGCTGTGCCTCCGCCGGTTAAAATAATCTTTTTCATTTGCTTTTCCTCCAAAATATATCTTTATTATTAACCCAAATATGTGAAATGTCAAATCTTTATTTTTTAAGTATATGAAAAATCGTAATAAAAAGACTTGTAAATACAAAAGAAAGGAATAGAATATAGATAAAGGCTGTAGTTAGTAAGAGAATGTACGATAATAACATATATTTATACAAATAATAAGGAGAAGTGAATGGATGCAAGGTTATTTCGATATTTGTTTGAAAATACGCCAAATGCAGTTATAATGTCAGGATGTATATGGGATAAGGGTTTGCAGGAACAGCTGAGATTTGTATATACCTGTGAGATGAATCACAATCCGGTAGAACAATGCCATTCCAATGGGGACGGATCAATGCTTTATAATGGCAGTCCGATTCATATGTTTATTATGGGGAGTTTCTCACTTGAAGATGTAAAAAGACTAATTTATACAGTGCGTCATGATATCGTAGATATGGTCATTATCCCTTATGTGGCTCCGGTTCAGCGTTTTTATCTAATACAGTCTGTTTTGGCGTATAGGATTGAGGATCCGGATATTATTGAGTTTATTCGGTCGCCGTACTTATATTTGAAAAAAGCAAATGTAAAACAGTTTTATTTCATATATGGGAATGGAAAAGGATTTCAGAAAACTGAAACGGAAATGTATCCGGGTATTTATTTCGAATTTCAGGATGCCGAAATTTTAGATATCATTGAGGAAATGGAAGGATATCGGATTCCAGTGATGAAAGCAGGACATATTATAAATAATCGAATGTTGTTTCAATTTGGATACTTTGGAACAGATTTGTACAGAATCAGACATTTTTTGTTTCATTATGCAAAAAGTATGAGAATTGAAAAATTTGACAACAGACAAATTAAAAAGATGATGCTGGCATATCGCAAAGCATTCAGCGATTGCGGAATGGAAACGCTTACCATGTTCTGCAGTCCGACAGAAATTATAGCAACCCAGACAGATTGCGTACTCAATACGATTGTCATCGATAAAGAGGATTTTTGTCATGCCGATATTGAACAGGATAATGGCAGGTGTACAGTAAAGTGTATGCTCTATAACGATTATGATGTATGCCACTGCCATCGGACAGAACATGCGGAATTGCGCGTAGGTATTTTGCTGTTGGGCAATATTCATCTGAGTAAACATATACAGGAACTGAGAAATCATTACCAAATGGTAAGTCCGCAAATCAGGGCGATTACGCTGCCGAATTGTGGAAATATGTTTAACTGGGACTTTAGTCTGACAGATATGAATGTAAAGAAAAATGCAATTTTCTGGATTTGTCCGTTGCGCTCTCAAATGCAGAGTCAGGTATTCACAGAGATCAAAGCGAAAAATGCAAGGTATCGAATTATTGTTTTAAATGAGGAATATGGCTGCTGTTTTAATGGATTTTTGACGGAAAAAGCAGAGTAACCATTTTTATAACAGTTTAATGCAGAAAAAGACAGATGAAACAAGCTCTTTTACATACAGCCTTCGACAGTATCCGCAATGCTTCTCTACTATATTAGTTTATGTAAGTTCAGAAAATATAGCAGAAAGGATGATGGAGTTATGTTAGATCAGATTCTGACGCTAACAATGTCAAACATACAACTGATAACAGCTATACTGATTTTTTTAGCGGTAGTATTACAACTCCTGCATATCGGTCAGACGCGCCGGATTAATAAAAAGCTAAGTCGTGCCGGACACTGGCTGCAACGATACCTGAACGCAGTATTTCATGAAGATGCTTATGAGGAAACGGAAAATGAAGAAACAGGTAATGAAGAAACGGATACTGGAACGGACACGAAAGATATGAGAGAAGAACCGCAATTGTCGGTTGTACAGCCGGTAAAAAGTCGACAGGAAGAAAATATGCGCTCGACACTTGCGAATAAAAAACAAAAAAAAGATGAAGAATTGCTAGATACTGTACTGCAGGAGATTTTTGATTAAACGTGGCAGATTTGTCTGTCTGAATCATCGATCTGATGCGATTAATTGTTAAAAATTGCCAGAATAGCTTGCAGATTATCCGTTATTTTGTTAGAATAGATAATAGTTATGATGCAAAAGCAGTTCGAGAAAACTGTGTAAAAAATACAATAAGGAGAGTTAAATATGAGCAAAATTACATTTGATTACTCAAAAGCAGCTGGATTTATCAGCGAAGAGGAAGTCGGTTATATGACAAAACTGGCAAATGATGCCAAAGAACTTCTTGTATCCAAAACTGGTGCGGGAAATGATTTTCTTGGCTGGATCGATCTGCCTGTGGATTATGATAAGGAAGAGTTTGACCGGATTAAAAAAGCGGCTGAGAAAATTCAGTCAGATTCTGAGGTGCTTGTAGTAATCGGAATCGGCGGTTCTTATCTGGGGGCGAGAGCCGCTATTGAATTTTTAAGACACGGATTTTACAACAATATACCAAAGGAAATGCGCAAAGCTCCGGAAATTTACTATGTAGGAAATAGTATCAGCGGCGCTTATGTGCAGGGTCTGATCGATGTAATTGGTGATCGTGATTTTTCTGTTAACGTAATATCAAAATCAGGTACTACAACAGAACCGGCAATTGCTTTCCGGATTTTCAAAGGAATGCTGGAAGAAAAATACGGGAAGGAAGAAGCGGCTAAACGTATTTATGCAACGACAGATAAAGTAAAGGGAGCGCTTAAGAGTTTGTCTGACGAAGAAGGATATGAAACTTTTGTTGTTCCAGACGATGTCGGCGGACGATTCTCAGTACTGACAGCAGTGGGACTGCTTCCAATCGCAGTAAGCGGAGCAGACATCACGAAGTTAATGGAAGGCGCGGCAGAAGGAAGAAAACTTGCGCTTGAAAGCAATTTCGAGGATAATGCGGCTTTACAGTATGCAGCAGTACGTAATATTTTACACAGAAAAGGAAAATCAGTCGAAGTTCTGGCGAATTATGAGCCAAGTCTGCATTATGTATCAGAATGGTGGAAACAGCTGTATGGCGAGTCAGAAGGTAAGGATCAGAAAGGAATTTTCCCGGCTTCTGTGGATCTTACAACAGATCTCCATTCTATGGGGCAGTTTATTCAGGATGGATCCAGAATTATGTATGAGACGGTATTAAATGTGGAAGAGCCTCGCTGTCGGGTTGAGATAAAAGAAGAGCCGGTCGATCTTGACGGACTGAATTATCTGGCAGGAAAAGATATGGATTTTGTTAATAAAAATGCAATGAATGGAACAATTCTGGCACACACCGATGGTAATGTACCAAATCTTATGGTTCGGATTCCGGAACAGAATGAGTTTTATCTGGGTGAGTTAATGTACTTTTTCGAGTTCGCATGCGGTGTCAGCGGTTATCTGCTTGGCGTAAATCCATTCAATCAGCCGGGTGTGGAAAGTTATAAGAAAAATATGTTTGCATTGTTAGGCAAACCGGGATATGAATCTGAGAAAGAAGCATTATTAAAGAGATTATAATTGAGATATTAAAAACTTTACAGAATAATTATCGAACCGGAAAGGGGTTGGCAGAAAACTGTCAATCCCTTTTTGTATGCATATTTGTGCGTATTCGACAGGGTATGTGAAACATAAGTGAAAAATATGGAATAAAAAAATTATAAAAAAAATTTGACAAAGTGATTACAAAGTGATAAAATGCAATCGTAACAAAGTTGTAACAAATGTAATAAAAAATGAATAAAATAGAACAAAAATGTAATTAACAAATTAAATTTTATTCATGGAAAAAACGGAGGTTTATTACTATGCGAGGAAATAAGAAACTGGCGCAAGGAATTGCGGTTGCAGGTGCAACAGGAGTACTTGTGTGTACAGTTACCTTTTCCCAACCACAGATAATGCAGACCGAAGAAACGATAAAGATTACTGAAAATGGTACGGCAGGCATTATGACAACATGGAGTCAGAAGGAAGAGCCAGAAGCGACGATTGAAAAACTGGATATCGATACGGTATCGTCAGCACTACCATTTTCCAGTCTGAACACAGATACACGCACAGATGATTCTGAAATGCCCATAGATGCGAGCATATCTGCTCCATACCAAAAAAGTACATCGGTATTTGAAAAGACAAAAGAAATTAAAACAAAAGAAGTAAAAGAAAAAGATTTGAAAAAAGCAAAAGATCAGACAAAGGCGGATTCAGCAAAAAAATGGAAAAATAAGCTGATGGCGCGCGTGGATGATTGTTTAAATATACGGGAGGCTGCCAGCGAAGATTCTGCAGTATTAGGAAAACTTCGCAAAGGCGACGCTGCAAAGGTTGTAAAGAAAGGTAAGACATGGACGAAAATAAAGTCTGGTTCCGTAGCCGGATATGTAAAAAATGAATATTGCGTATATGGAGCAAAAGCATATAAGCTGGCAAAAAAAATCTGCAAGACATATGCGACAGTACAGGCAGACGGTCTTCGTATCCGACAGAAAGCAAATGAAAATTCGGTGGCATTAGAAGCCGCGTTTAAAGGTGATAAACTGCTTGTAAATAAAAAAGCGAAACAAAAAGACGGCTGGGTCGTTGTCAAATTAAACGATCTGAAAGGATATGTTTCGGAAGATTATGTAAAAGTAGGACTTGGCGTCGGCGAAGCAATTTCTATTGAAGAAGAGCAGGCAATGATTGCAGCACAGAAAAAGGCTGAGCAGGCTTCTCTTCGGAGCGTGTCTTCTTCTGCAGGCAGTACGGCAGCTGCAAGCTCTGCAGCTGTATCTTCTGGAGATCTGACATTACTCTCAGCTATTATTTTCTGTGAGGCAGGCGGAGAGAGTTATGCCGGGCAGGTAGCAGTTGGAGCAGTTGTGTTAAATCGTGTGAAAAGCTCATCTTTTCCAAACAGCATATCAGGCGTCGTTTACCAGAGCGGACAGTTTTCGCCGGTAGCAAATGGAGCACTGGCAAGAGCATTAGCGAATGGAAATTATCGACACTGTACTTCTGCGGCACAGGCTGCGCTTGCAGGTAGTGACAATACCGGAGGGGCAAAATTTTTCCATCGTGTCAACGGAGCTGCAGGTCTTGTAATTGGAAATCATGTTTTTTATTAGAAAAAAAGGGCAAAAAAGGCCGCTGTACAGGAGTACAGTGGTCTTTTTTTGTTAATAATCCAATGTTTCGGCGTTTTCATGGTTGTAAATCGAGTTTAATTATAGTATGATAAAGAAAATTTATAGAACATCCATTGTTAACGGGATGTGTAATTGTATAGCTATTCCTGTATATGGACAGCTATACAAACGTAAAGGAGGAATGCGTATGGAAGCATTGATCACAGCTGTTGTCCTGGTGATCGTTGTTCTTTTGGTAGCGGTATCCTGTATTAAGATCGTACCGCAGGCTCATGCAGCAGTTATCGAAAGACTTGGCGGTTATCTTGCGACATGGGGCGTTGGGATTCATTTTAAAGCGCCGTTTATTGACAGAGTTGCAAAGAGAGTATTGCTGAAAGAACAGGTTGTTGACTTTCCGCCTCAGCCTGTAATCACAAAGGATAACGTTACAATGCAGATCGATACAGTTGTATATTTTCAAATTACAGATCCAAAACTCTTTGCATACGGAGTGGAAAATCCAATAATGGCAATCGAAAATCTTACAGCTACAACGCTGCGTAATATTATCGGTGATCTGGAACTGGATGAAACACTGACATCCAGAGAAACCATCAATACAAAAATGCGCGCTTCCCTGGATGTCGCTACAGATCCATGGGGAATCAAGGTGAATCGTGTGGAGCTGAAAAATATTATTCCGCCGCAGGCGATACAGGATGCGATGGAAAAGCAGATGAAAGCAGAACGCGAAAGACGAGAGGCGATCTTAAAAGCAGAGGGAGAGAAAAAATCTACGATACTTGTAGCAGAGGGTAAGAAGGAATCTGCAATTCTGGATGCAGAGGCAGAAAAGCAGGCTGCCATTCTTATTGCGGAAGCGCATAAAGAAGCTATGATCCGTGAAGCGGAAGGGCAGGCTGAGGCAATTCTTAAAATACAACAGGCAAATGCAGACGGTTTAAAATTTTTAAAAGAGGCTGCGCCAGATGCAGCGGTATTGCAGTTAAAGAGTCTGGAGGCATTTGCAAAGGCAGCAGATGGAAAAGCGACAAAAATTATTATTCCATCAGAGATCCAGGGCGTGGCAGGTCTGGCAAAATCCATTGTTGAAGTTGGGACAGAGAAAAATTAAGTAACAGGCAAATGACTGATTTCAATGGTGGCAGGAGTAGGTATTTCCTATTCCTGCCATTACCCGTTTCATAAATATTATTTAGTTAACTGAGGAAGATATACGAATAAAGGAAAAGAATGTTTTGAAAGGTAAGAAAGGTGGGAATGCAAATGAATTTACAGGGCAGACATTTTCTAAAGCTGCTCGATTACACGCCGGAAGAGATTTTGTATCTGATCGATCTTTCGGCTGAGCTCAAGGAAAAGAAGAAAAAAGGAGTGATACATCAGGAGCTGTCTGGCAAAAACATTGCGTTAATTTTTGAAAAAACGAGCACAAGAACACGCTGTTCTTTTGAAGTTGCAGCTCATGATCTGGGGATGCATGTAACATATCTGGATCCTTCAGGTTCCCAGATTGGAAAAAAGGAAAGTATTGCAGATACGGCAAGGGTACTTGGAAGAATGTTTGATGGTATTGAGTATCGCGGGTTTGGACAGGAAATCGTCGAGGAGCTTGCAAAATATGCAGGCGTGCCGGTGTGGAACGGTCTTACGAATGAATTTCATCCGACACAGATGATTGCAGACATGCTTACGATCAAAGAACATCTTGGCCGTCTGAAAGGAGTAAAGCTCGTGTATTTTGGAGATGCCAGATATAATATGGGCAATTCTCTAATGGTAACCTGTGCGAAGCTGGGAATGAACTTTACAGCCTGCACGAACAAAAAATATTTTCCTGATGAAAAGCTGGTAACAATTTGTAAGGAACTTGCGGTGCAGACAGGCGCAGAGCTGACCTTTACAGAAAATGTGCAGGAAGCAGCTGCAGGCGCAGATGTAATTTATACTGATGTATGGGTATCGATGGGGGAACCAGAGGAGGTGTGGAAAGAAAGGATAAATGATTTGAAACCGTATCAGGTAAATGCAGATGTAATGAAAGCGGCAAAAGAAAATGCGATTTTTATGCATTGTCTGCCGGCATTTCATGATTTGCAGACAACGATCGGTCAGAAGGTATTTGAGCAATTCGGATTACAAGAGTTAGAAGTTACAGATGAGGTATTTGAAGGCGGCAGGTCGGTTGTGTTTGACGAAGCAGAGAACCGTATGCACAGTATCAAAGCAATCATGTGTGCGACAATGCCATGCTGAAAAAAATCGTAGCCTGTAACTGCTTTTGGGAACCGTGTATTCTGTATATCAGACGCAACAGCGATATTTTGAATATGCAAAGGCTCCTGTATAAGAAATGGGGTAGAGCGAAATGAAAGCAGAAATACTAGCGGCACTTAGGGCATCAGACGGTTATGTATCCGGACAGGATTTGTGTGGAAAGTTCGGGGTCTCCCGTACAGCGATATGGAAGGCGATTAATCAGCTGAAACAGGCAGGATATGAGATTGAGGCAGTTCAAAACCGTGGATACCACATTGTATCTACACCAGATATCCTGAGTGAAAACGAATTAAGAAGTATCCGTAAGACGGAATGGCTTGGAAACAGAATTTATTATGAAGCAGAAATAGATTCCACAAATACGAAAGCAATGAAGCTCGCGGAAGAAGGAGCTCCGCATGGAACGATTGTAGTAACGGACCATCAGAAACATGGGCGGGGACGAAGAGGAAGAACATGGGAATCACCGGCAGGAGAGGCAATTGCAATGACTTTCCTGTTAAGGCCCAAGATCGATCCGAATAATGCGTCTATGCTGACGCTGATCGCAGCGATGGCAGTTGCCCGGGGGATTGAAGATGAAACAGGACTGAAAGCTGGCATTAAATGGCCAAATGATGTAATTATTAACCGAAAAAAAGTCAGCGGAATACTGACAGAAATGAGCGCACAGGCGGATTATGTAAATCACATAGTCGTTGGTATCGGAATTAATGTTCATATCGATGAATTTCCGGAAGAACTCAAAAATATTGCAACGTCTATTTTGCTGGAACTGGGTATTAAAATCAATCGTGCAGCGTTAATTGAACGTATTTGCGAATATTTTGAGGCTTATTTTGAAGTTTTTCTCCAGACGGAAGATTTATCTGCGATATCGAAGCAGTATGACGCTTATATGGTGAATCGAAATCAGCCGGTGAAAGTACTCGATTCAAAAGATACATATGAGGGAACGGCGCGCGGGATTACAACAAGAGGAGAACTTCTCGTAGATACCTGGGAATCCAGAAGGCTGGTATCGTCGGGCGAAGTCTCTGTGCGTGGCATTTACGATTACATATAAGGAGCAGATATATATGTATCAGGATGAAGTTGTGTTATGCGGTTCCAGCGCATATACGAAAAAGTTTTATTTGAACAGTGATTTTGAAAATCTGCCAGATCAGATTAAAAATGACCTGAAAATATTATGTGTACTGTATACGGAAGATGTGGGCGGTACTCTCCAGCTTGTATTTAATAAAGAGGGCAGTCTGATCTTTCATACAGAATGTGAAGAAAATGATTTTTTGTATGATGAGATTGGAAGCGTATTAAAGATGAAACAGCTTCAGCAGACGAAACAGGATCTTTTTGAAGCGTTGGAAATGTTTTATAAAGTATTTTTTCTGGGAGAGGAGTTTGAGGAGGACCAGGGATGTTATTAGTAACGGATGTAGGAAATTCAAATATTACGTTAGGTGTATTTGACGGAGAAAAACTGGAGGCTACGTTTCGTCTGACAACGAAAATACCACGTACTTCAGATGAGTATGGGATCGTTTTGCGCAACCTCTTGCAGCATAGTCAGATCAGGGTAACAGATATTCTGGCTGTTGTGATATCTTCAGTCGTACCGAATGTTATGCATTCGCTGACGAGCGCTATTATTAAATATATCCATGTGACTCCGATTATTGTGGCGCCTGGCATTAAGACAGGAATTCGGATTGCAACAGAGAATCCAAGACAGATTGGTGCGGATCGTATCGTGGATGCGGTTGGAGCTTACGGGTTGTATGGGGGACCGGTAATTGTAATAGATTATGGGACAGCGACTACGTTTGATCTTGTGGATGCATCTGGTGCATTTGCAGCAGGTGTTATTGCACCGGGGATCCGCACTTCTGCAAAAGCATTATGGGAAGAAGCTGCAAAACTTCCGGAAATTGAAATCTGTAAACCGAAAAGCATTCTGGCTCAGGAGACTATCAGCAGTATGCAGGCGGGACTTGTATACGGGCAGATCGGGCAGACAGAATATATTATAAGGCATATGAAAGAAGAATTTGCTGATGAAAATGTAAAAGTTGTAGCAACCGGGGGGTTGGGTAAAACAATTGCATCTGAAACAAATTATATTGATATTTATGATCCAAATCTGACTTTGCAAGGGATGCGGCTCATTTATGAAAAACAAAAATAGTTTATAATAAAAAGTATAAAAATGTCTGATCGGAAAAAGATCGGAAAAATGCAGATCAATAAATAAATTCAGGGAATATGGAATGAGACAGTTAGAAATAGGAAATGTAAGATTAAAGAACAACTTGATTCTGGGTCCGATGGCAGGTGTAACCGACCTGCCATTTCGTCTGCTTTGCGCTGAACAGGGCGCCGGACTGGTATGTATGGAGATGGTTAGTGCAAAAGGGATTTTGTATAACAATAAAAATACGGAAGCATTACTGACAATCGACGAAAAAGAACATCCGGTAGCTTTGCAGTTTTTTGGTGCAGATCCGGATATTATGGCAGAAATGGCGAAAAAGATCGAGGATCGTCCGTTTGATATTCTGGATATCAATATGGGTTGTCCTGTACCAAAGGTAGTCAATAACGGAGAAGGCTCTGCTCTGATGAAAAATCCGGTACTGGCCGGCCGCATTATAGAGAAAATGGTGCAGGCCATTCAGAAACCTGTTACGGTAAAAATCCGAAAAGGGTTTGACGAGCAGCATATAAACGCTGTAGAGATGGCGCATGTGGCACAGGAATCAGGCGCTTCGGCAGTAACTGTTCATGGGCGTACGAGAGAACAATATTATTCAGGCGAGGCGGATTGGGATATTATACGTCAGGTAAAGGAGGCTGTATCGATTCCGGTTATTGGAAATGGAGATCTGCGTACGGCACAGGATATACAGAAAATCAGGGAACAGACCAGATGTGATGGATTTATGATAGCAAGAGGCGCACAGGGAAATCCATGGATCTTCGCACAAATCCTGCATAAACTGAATACAGGGGAAGACGCAAAAAAACCATCGGCAGCCACAGTTGCACAAATGGCGCTGCGTCATGCACAGATGCAGCTGCAGTTAAAAGGCGGCTATACCGGTATGCGCGAAATGCGTAAACATGCTGCCTGGTATACGAGCGGCTATAAGCATGCTTCCAGATTACGCAGTGAATTGAATACGGTTGAAACATATGAGCAGCTGGAGGAGTTAATGAAGAAGTTTGTGGCAGCTGTCGAAAAAACAAGCTGATCGATGACAGGAAGAATAATGATTTTAAGACCGATGATTCAAATAATCGTTATAAGGATAACGGACTGATTGTTACAAAACAATCATCAGAAGAGAGTTTCGGACATATAATTTAGAAAATGCCAGGATGGACAGGATTACAGTTGTTATTTCAAAGTTTATGGGCGTGGATCTATTTGCTGCGTACACGAAAAAGTATACACCATGTGGAGGGAGAGCATGCGATACAAGACAGAAGCAGTAAACCCGCGTTTTCTCCCCTGACTTATAAAAACCCGTATATCGTATTTATGCATAAGATTATTGCCAGCGTCATCCTCCAGAGAAAGATTTCTTTTCAACGACTGGAATTGGTTATTATCGATGCAGAAGAAAACAGGGATCAGGATGATAACGATATTCGGGCAGTTCTTTTAGAGCTGGATCAGCGGCTGAATTATTTGTTATTGGTTACAGACCGGCCAGAACGATATGCGGATTTTGCAGATGAAATGTATGAAGAAAACGGACTGATTGTTCAGCTGGCAGCGAAATCACTATACAGGCAGACGAGAGGAAATGTGATTCTGGATTTTGAACGAACCAGTGATCTGATGGGTAAAACGACAGAGTGCAGTAAAACAGTATATCTTCCAATATATAAAAGACCGTGGGAAGTCGGCGAAAACCTTGACATTCTTGTGCCTGTTGGGTATAATACTTTGGTTGTGGGTGGCATTTTGCCGGAAGACTGGCAGGAGGGCCGTTACATGAACGAAAGAGATCGATTGGATATGGAATTCAGGAAAGGTTGAGAGGCATGGAAAAGAAAAATATTTTAACTTATGAAGGCTTACAGAAACTGGAAAATGAATTACAGGATTTGAAACTGGTAAAACGAAAAGAAATTGCTCAGAAAATCAAGGAAGCCAGAGAACAGGGAGATTTATCCGAGAATGCCGAATATGATGCGGCAAAAGATGAGCAGCGAGACATCGAAGCACGTATTGAAGAGTTAGAGAAAATTCTCAAAAATGCGGAAGTCGTTGTCGAAGAGGAAGTGGACCTGGATAAAATCAACGTAGGCTGCCTTGTTAAAATCCTGGATTGTGAATTTGACGAAGAATTAGAATACAAAATTGTAGGGTCTACAGAAGCAAATAGTTTAAAAGGCAAGATTTCGAATGAATCTCCAGTCGGACGTGCATTACTTGGACATCAGATCGGAGATATCGTAGACGTTGAGACACAGGCAGGTATTTTACAATATAAAGTATTAGAAATTCAAAGATCAAATGTGTAAATACAACGGAGGATAGAAAATGGCCGGACAGCAGAATCAGGACGTGAATCAGTTATTAAAGGTTCGACGTGAAAAATTACAGGAATTGCAGGAAAATGGGAAGGATCCATTTCGGATTACAAAATACGATGTATCACATCACAGCCAGGAAATTAAGAATCGTTTTGATGAATTGGAAAATGAAGAAGTATCGATTGCCGGACGTATGATGTTTAAACGGGTTATGGGGAAAGCGTCTTTTTGCAATATTCAGGATCTGGAAGGAAATATTCAGGCGTATGTGGCAAGAGACGATATTGGTGAAGACAGCTACAAGGACTTTAAAAAATACGACGTAGGCGATATTTTAGGAATAAAAGGAAAAGTATTTAAAACAAAAACCGGAGAGATTTCCGTACATGCAGGTGAAGTTGTATTGCTTTCAAAAAGTCTGCAGATTCTGCCTGAAAAATACCACGGTCTGACAGATACAGATATCAGATACCGTCAAAGATATGTAGATCTGATTATGAATGCGGATGTAAGAGAAACTTTTATCAGACGTTCTAAGGTCATTAGTGCAATTCGCCGTTATCTGGATAAAGAGAATTTTATGGAAGTAGAGACGCCAATGCTGGTATCTAATGCAGGCGGCGCGGCAGCAAGACCTTTTGAAACACATTTTAATGCGTTAAATGAAGATCTGAAGCTGCGTATATCTCTGGAATTATATCTGAAGCGCTTAATTGTCGGCGGTCTGGAACGCGTGTACGAAATAGGTCGCGTATTTCGTAATGAGGGACTGGATACGAGACATAATCCGGAATTTACGCTGATGGAACTGTATCAGGCATACACAGATTATAATGGCATGATGGAACTGACAGAGAATTTATACCGTTACGTGGCAGAAGAAGTAACAGGATCGCAGGTACTCACATATGGGGAACATACGATTGATCTGTCGAAACCATTTGAACGCATTACGATGGTCGATGCCGTAAAGAAATATGCCGGAGTTGACTTTCATGAGGTGCACTCGCTGGAGGACGCGAGAAAGCTGGCTGATGAGCATCATGTAGAATATGAAGAAAGACATCAGAAAGGTGATATCCTTAGTCTTTTCTTTGAGCAGTTTGCAGAAGAACATCTGATACAGCCGACATTTGTAATGGATCATCCAATTGAAATATCTCCTCTGACAAAGAAAAAACCAGAGAATCCGGATTATGTGGAGCGGTTTGAATTTTTCCTGAATGGATGGGAAATGGCGAATGCTTATTCAGAACTAAACGATCCGATCGATCAGCGGGAAAGGTTTGAAGCACAGGAAACAGCTTTTGCAGCTGGTGATGAAGAAGCGAATCATACGGATGAAGATTTTTTGAATGCTTTGAATATTGGGATGCCGCCGACTGGGGGCATTGGATTTGGGATTGACCGGATGGTTATGATTATGACGAATTCTTTGGCAATTCGTGACGTTTTGTTGTTCCCGACAATGAAAACGCTTGGCGGAAAAGACCAGTAAAATCAATGGTTTGCGGACTTAAAGACAGTATGGTACGACAAGAGTACGACAAAATAAACTCTCTTAACGGGTTAAAATAAATGATTTTAAATTAAACTCGTGTCAGTTCAAGTTAATATTTTGTACGATAAGGACATTTTTCTAAAAGAAAATTTTAGGGAAGTGTCCT
>OFHA01001329.1_pt1 | contig 17507 bp, 15 predicted proteins | sample 1521891 | NCBI WGS metagenome assembly OFHA01 (sample SAMEA3504089, study PRJEB24116) | mouse gut metagenome | biome: mouse gut; feature: mouse-associated habitat; material: faeces | place: Denmark | collected 2011
TCAGGCTGCCGTTAGAGGTTACCTTAAGCTTGAAGGGCTTTGTGCCGTAGGAAACGGTGTAGGCCCTCTTTTTGCAGGTGATGGGCTGCTTTATGTTGTTGGTATCAGCAGTGCCATTGCCGCCCGGTGAGCTGCTGCCGCCCGAAGTGCCGTTGCCGCCCGGTGAGCTGCTGCCGTCCGAAGTGCCGTTGTTCCCAGTGGTGTCATCAGCTTTGGTTATGGTAAATGTTTTGGTTACGCTCCCCTTGTAATTGCCTTTGCCTGTGACAGTTGCCTTTGCAGTCCCCACATTGACATTGTCGGTGTAGGAAACGGTGTAGTCTGTGCTTGGGATAAGGGTTTTCCCGTCTAAAGTTACCGCTACGGCTGGGGTTTTGGCTTTTCCGTCATAGGGGTAGGTGGTTTTTTCCAAGGTTACGGCTGCTTTGGAGATGTCGGTTTGGGGCGCAGGGCCCAGGTCTTGCCCGTTAAATGGGAACCCATTTTCTCTTGCGTAAGCTTCTGCAGCGGAACCGCTTTCCCCAAAAATGGCAAAATCTGAAACTTTCCAACAATAAGTAGGGCCGTCGGGATCTTCATAACAGCGAAAACCAAATGCATGCATCCCAATGGAAGTAACGCTGCTGGGGATGGTAATGCTTTTCAGTTCACAACTCGCAAATGCGCCGGAACCGATTGTAGTGACGCTGTCCGGGATCGTAACATTTGCCAGGCTGCGTATAACATCATCCCCTGCAAAAGCCATGCTGCCGATTTCAGTTACGCTTCTCCCTTCAATTGTTGATGGAATCACTGCGGTACTGCCGCCATCAAATTTTGTAATTTTTATGGTGTTTGTATCTATATTTACTTGATACCCATAATCTCCTTCCCAAGCGGTCATTCTTATCTGGAAATAAACCGACTTTGTTCCAGTATAGCTGCCGATACCTGTGACAGTTACCTTTGCCCGGATGGGGTTTTTGGGAGTATACATTTCAGTATTGTCGCTGTAGGAAACGGTATAATCAGTGTCTTTGGTTAGTATTTTTTCGTTTAGCTTAACGGTTACAGATGGTGTTTTCGGCGTTCCGTCGTAGGCGTATATATTTTTTTCATTTTCCAGTGTTATTTCGGCGTTGGAGATGTCGAAGTTGCTTGTTTCATCTTCGCCGGTGCTGGGAAGTTCTCCCTCCGTTGATTCTTCGGCCTGTACTTCCATGCCATACAAAGGCATCCCCGTAACTGCCAGCAGCAATGCCAGCAATCCTGCAAGCATCCGTTTTGCTTGTTTTGTTTTTTTCATTCTTTTTCCTCGCTTTCTTTTAGACAAAATGATTTGTTCCACAGAAAACCAAAGAAAAAGCAGGCTAAATAAAACCGCAGCCTGCTCATAAACTCCGATTTCCCACCCGGAATACCCCAAGGGCAGACAATGTTTAGTGCCTACCCTATAGGAATATCCCTGTGAGAAACCAAGAACAAGGCGCCGGTATGCGTTCCACACCTAGCACCTTGTCATATTATTTCAAGGCTTGCATCACTTTCCTGCAAAAATACACTTCCATATTGTAAATCAAGCCAATATCGCTTATAATAACCTATGTGTATCGCAGAATGTTTCTGCATTGTGTGGTAGTCGGATTACCTCCCATTGCCCTGTACTACTGCCAATAGTGCAGGGTGGTACACCTTTGATTGTTCCTGATATTCTCAAACCTATTTTAGCACAAAGCTATACTGATATCAACCATCAAATTTATGTGGCTGTGTTGTTGGCTAAATCTATATTAATTCCAGAATATCGCTATATGTGGCAAGCGTCACATTTCCCATCTCATCTGCTTTTTCCATACAGCCTTTGGTAAATCCGCATTTCGCAAACAGGTAAAGGTGGACATGGCTGTAATGGAACAGTTTGCTCCGCTTTCCCAGTTTTTCCAAAACCCTAGCATCTACGTTCTCATTTGTCCATTTACATTCACCAAACAAAGCAGAATCCTTGTCCTGTTCTCCCATAATGTCAATTTCTGTCTGGCTGTGGGAAGATGGGCCAGTTCCCCACCAACGCCCAAGTTCCCCAAAATCCACTGGGGATTTGCCGTCCAACAATAACGCCCAAAGGTATTGTTTGCAGATTTCTTCAAATACTTTCCCCATATAATCCGTAAGATGCGGCGCAATTCTTTGGTAGGCCAAATCAGCAGCCCCGCGGGTTATGATAGAATTGTTCTCTGGGACAAACCGGTACCAAAACCGAAACATATTATCGGCAATGGTATAAATGGATTTCCGGGATGCTTTTTCACCATAGGGCGATTCCTTTTGGATAAGGCCAAGGGCTGTTAAGTTTTTCAAATAAGAAGCACAGACACTGGTAGGTTCCCCGACCTTTGAAGAAATTTCTGCCATGCGTGACGCGCCAGTTGCAATGGCCGTGATAATGGCATTATAAAGCGCCGGTTCCCGCACTTCCTGTTTCAGCAAGTTTTCTGGTTCTTCGAAGATGGAAGAAGTGGGATTCAGAAACGTATTCTTAATGTTATCTGCGACGCTCAGCTTGTCGTCCATTTGCAGCAGGTATTGTGGAGTCCCGCCCACAATACCATAAACCAGAGCCTTGTCTGTATCGGAAAAATGCTTGAAATACTGGCATGTATCTGCAAAATCAAAGGGGAGAACCTTCATCTGAGCTGTCCGCCTCCCATAAAGCGGCGCTTTATAAGCCAGTACATGGTCTTCCATATAAGACATGGAGGAACCACAGAGGATCAGCATTAACTTAGAAGAATGTTTATGCCTATCAATCAAAAGCTGGAGGGTAGACGCAAGGCTCTTGGAGGAACGGGCCACATAGGGGTACTCGTCAATAGCCAAGACCAAACGCTCTTTCATTGCCAATTGGAACACATATTCCAGCGCATCCTGAAAGGATAAAAATGTAGTTGATGTCTGGATGCCCGTCCCAGCTTCCAAGATATCATTGCTAAAATTTTCAAGATTCTGCTTGGCATTGCTCTCAATTCCCATAAAGTAAATGGATTTCTTATCTTTGATAAATTGGTTAATGAGCGCAGTTTTTCCCACCCGGCGCCGGCCATAAATGACTGCAAACTCAAATTTGCCAGATTTATATAATTTATCCAAAGTAGCCAGTTCACGTTTTCTGCCGATAAACATAATTCTACCTCCGTTCTGCATTGGCAGTATGTCTTTTGATATTATACGGTACGGCTGCATTTTCGTCAATTACGTTTTACTAATTTATAAGTAACGAAATGGTAAATTTGTATATGCTTATACAAGAAAGAAAAGCGGCATTGAAAAAGAAGAACGGTTTTTGGCAGGTCACATTGCGTATTTGCAGGTTGCCCTGCCCTTTTTGCAATTCACCCTTCTGCCCCTTGTATTCCGCGGCCGTTCTGCTAAAGTAGGGGCATAACAGCAATCGCCTGAAAAATTAGGAGGGAGGCCGGATATGGGAGCGGCAATTACAGTGGAACATCTGAAAAAGTATTATAAAGAAGTAAAAGCAGTGGACGACATTAGTTTTTCTGTGGAAAAAGGGGAACTGTTTGGGTTTCTGGGGGTAAACGGCGCAGGGAAATCCACCACCATCAATATGCTCTGCACCTTGCAGGAGCCTACAGGCGGGAGGGCGGCAATCAAAGGGCTGGAGCTTGGGAAGGAAAATGAGGAAATCAAGCGGCATATTGGCGTAGTATACCAAAATAACTGCCTAGACAGCCTGCTGACTGTAAAAGAAAACCTGCTGATACGGGGCGCGCTTTATGAAAAAGACTATACAAAAGTAAGGAAAAGCCTTGCCCACGCAACGGAGCTGTTAGGGCTGGGGGATGTTCTGGGCCGCCCATTTGGCAAGCTGTCCGGCGGGCAGAAGCGGAGGTGCGAAATAGCAAGGGCACTGATGCATACCCCGGATATCCTGTTTCTGGATGAGCCTACTACAGGGCTTGACCCGGCCACCCGGAAAAATGTGTGGGAAACTGTGCATAAGCTGCAGCAGGAGCTGGGTATGACGGTATTTTTAACGACCCATTACATGGAAGAAGCGGCAAAAGCAGACCATATCGGAATTATGGACCGTGGGCATTTTGTGGAGTATGGGACGCCCTTTTCCTTAAAGGAGAAATATGCAAAAGATAAACTGTTCCTGATACCCAAAAAAGGATGCCAGAAAAAAATTTTAGAGAGTCTTGCGGCCCGCAGCCTGAACTATTCCATCCGGGAGGACAGGGTTTTGGTACGGATGGACTATACGCTTTCCGCCATTCCGCTGGTGGAGGAATTGAAGCAGGGCATAGAGGGGTTTGAAGTAATCCAGGGGACGATGGACGATGTGTTCCTGAATGTGACAAAATCTATGGAATAACATATTTGGGGGGGCGGTGGGAACCTGCAAAGGCGTGTAGAAAGAAAGGAATGGGTATTTTATAATGAGAAAATTTTTCTATTTGACAAAGCGGAACTGTTTGGTTTTTCTGCGGGACAGGGGAGCAGTGTTTTTCTCCTTGCTTTCCATGCTGATTGTACTGATGCTGATGGGGGTATTTCTGGGAAATATGAATGAGGAACATGTGGTGTACTTGCTGGAGGAGTATGGCGGCATCCGGGATATCCCGTTGGATGAAGCCCATGCAAAGGAGCTTGTCCAGTACTGGACGCTGGCGGGGATTTTGGTTGTAAATGCAGTGACGGTTACCTTGACCGTGACAGGGAACCGGGTATCGGATGTTTCCGGAGGGAAACTGGCAAGCCTGTATGCCGCGCCAGCCAGCCGGGGCGTGATAGCTTTTTCCTATGTGGCTTCTGCCATGCTGATTGGGATTTTCATGTGTGTGCTGACGTTGGGAGCGGCTCTTTGCTATATTGCAGCCACTGGCGGGAAAATGTTAAGCTTTCCGGCTTTGGGGAGGATTTTCCTGCTGGTTGTGCTGAATGTAGGGGTATTTGCAGTCATGATGTATTTTTTTGCCATGTTTGTTAAGAGCAGCAGTGCATGGTCGGGGTTCGGCACAGTGATTGGAACCTTGGTTGGCTTTGTGGGGGCTATTTACCTTCCTATGGGAAACCTGCCGGACGGTGTGGCGGCAGCGCTGAAATACCTCCCAGTGCTCCATGGTGCGTCCCTGATGCGGATGGCCTGCTGTGAACAAGCCCTGGAAACCACATTTGCCGGGACGCCCCCGGAAGTCCTTTCTGGTTATCAGGAATATATGGGAATTCAGGTGAAAATGGGGGGAAAGGTGGTAAATTCTTCTTTTCAGGCACTATTTTTGGCAGGCTGTGGTATAATTGCATTTATATTGATTCTGTTGGTGCAGAAGAAACGGGATATCAGCGACCGTTGAGGGACATTATGAAAGTGACGATTTTAGATATAGGCCCAGGGGAGGAAGAAGAAATTATTATCAAATGCAGTGTGCTGACGGAAGATATGGTAAAGTTAATTAACCAGTTCCGGCAGGGGGGCGCAAAGCTTACGGCCTATCAGGGGAACGGGATGTTTTTTCTGGAGCCAGAGGACGTGTTCTATTTTGAATCGGTAGACCAGAAGGTCTTTGCCTACTGCAAATCAGAGGTCTATCAGGTAAAAAGCAAACTTTATGAGCTTTTGGAAGAACTGCCAGCCCGGGATTTTATCCGTGTGTCCAAATCCTCTATCCTGAACCTGAATAAAATCAAAAGGCTTGCCCCGGCCTTTGGGGGACGTTATGAAGCTTTGCTGGAAAATGGGGAAAAAGTGATTATTTCCAGGCAATATGCGTCCCTGCTGAAAGAAAAGCTGGGCGTGTAAGGAGGGAACTTGGATGAGGAAGCGGCTGTATGCCATGATGTCGCTGTATGCAAAGATTACCACGGGGATTTTATTTGTGGCGGCAGTATATATTTCCGTGTTTTATGGCTGGGAGGAAGAACTGGGTGTGGAAATCCTCTGGCAGATCTTAGGGCTTGCGGGAGCCTGCACTTTGGGCAGCCTGCTGCTGCCTGCGGACGGGGAGCAGGAAGTGTCTAAAAAATCCATGCTGGCCCGCATTGTGGGATACTATGTGTATGTAAATGTTATAGTCCTGCTTTGCGGCTTCCTGTTTGGGTGGTTTTCCTTTGGTAACTGGAAACAGGTGTTAGGGATGGTGATGGCAATTGCGTTTGTATACCTTGCAGTAGGCGTCCTTTCGTCGTGGCTGGAATACCGGGAGGCAGAGCGGATGAACCGGAAGCTGGAGGGGAGGAAACGGAGCTAGAGCGTGTCTGAAAATTCATTCCCGCCATCTGCATCCCCTAATTTGCGGCATATTTCTGCCAAATTCAGTCAACGTAGCCCGCTACGCCTCCTTCATTTGGCAAAAATCTCCCACAAATTGTAGAATACATCTGTCAGAAAGCAATTTTCAGACACGCTCTAGGCGGGGAACAGGCTGTGGGGCTGCTTTGCAGGGCATACCATGCATAGCAGCTTTTCCCTTTGCTGCCTGTGCCGAGCTGCTTCAAGCGATATCACTATAAGCAATCAGTTCCACGCCCTGGTCTTCCAGCCATTGCCGGATGCCGGGATCGCAGAACATGGCAACCTCTTTGGTGCGGTTGACAGTAAGCGTGCTGTTATTTAGGATAAAATCATCCAAATATCCGGGATGCCCCACAAACACCGCAGGCATCCCTTCCGGCGCGGAGAGAAGCCCCTTTTTCAGCGTCGTGGCTGGGTCGTAATCCGGCTCCATGGATTCCATGGGGCAGATAAAAATAGGCGTCCCATGGAATGTGCTGGTTCCTTCAAAGGCCATGGCATTGTATTTCAGCCCATGCCGCTTTGCAACGGCTTCTAAGCCTAGGAAAAGGTTTTTGCCCATAACGGCGTGTCCTTCAAAATAGCCGGGGGCATGGCCGGTAAGTTCCAGAAACCGCTGGTACTGGGCTTCAATTTCAATGATAAATTCTTCTAAAGGGGCGATTTCTTCCCTTTTCTGCCAAGCTTCACGGTAGCGCCTGCTGCTCTTTAAATTCCCGTTTTCATCCAGCAAGCCGGGAATCAGGCTGGGGTCGGCGCAGGGCTTGCCCAGGCAAAGGTTTGTGTGCTGCCCGATACAGACGCCTGTGCCTTCCAAAAGCCTGAGCCCATGGGCTGCGGCAGGCATGTTGGGCATAAGCCCAACAGAATGGACAATGCCGTCTTTGATGGATTTTTCTATGCCGTAATTTACGGCTTCTGAGTAACCAAGGTCGTCGGCTCGGACGATAAGTCGGATGTTTGGCATAAGGGCCTCCTTATAAAATGGGGGATCCTCTTGTGGGAACCTAGAGTTCCATAAGAGGGAACATGGGGGGACGCTTTTGCTGGCTATTTTAACAGGAATCCTTAAAATTGTAAACGCAAAGAATATTCTTCATTTCTATTTGCGCTGGAAGGGCACACGTGTTATAATTGGTAGTGCTGTACAGAGGGTATTATGCTGCTAAAGCGGCTGTGCCCGCTGCGCAAAGTGTCCGAAGAATAAATGAAAGGCATGGGTGGCTATTATGGGAAATTCAAGATATTACCGTATCGTTGCGGTAGGCGTGATGTTCTTTTTTTCTTATATCCTTTATTTTCTCTTTGGGAGGAATAAGCGGGAGCAGAAAAGCGTGCCTGCAGGGATGCAGCTTTTGGCGCTGACGCCGTTGTTCCGCTATATGATGTATGGGGGTGCCATGCTGTTCCTTGTGTTTGGGGTAACGATGGCTGCAGGGATGGCAAGCGAAGGCGTGGAGCCCGTCCTGTTCCTTTTGATAGCTGGGATGTGTGCAGTGGCGTCTGGGCTGTTTTTTGTGCTGGGTTATGCATTTTATTCCCGCCATGTTTTCTTTGACAGGGAAAAAATTATGATTGGCCGGCCGTTCCGCCAGCCAGACATTTTAACGTGGGAGGAAGTTGGGCGGACGGATTTCAAGAGGACGCGGGTGCTGCTCTATGATAAGAAGGGGAAACGGCGGCTGGAAGCTTCTGCGGGAATGATAGGCTATGAGAGCTTCCGGGAACTGGCAGAGTGGAATGCCCAGCGGATCCGCTAATCCCGTTGCTTGGAAGCATATATAGGAAAGGCCGTGCCACGTTAAATTTCCATATATTAGAGTTTACCGAGTGGTTCAAAAAATAATACCTCTTTATTCAAAGAATGGGCATGCTCTATTTCCTTTCGCGTTGATTCTCCAATATATCCGCCTGCATTCACAACATAAATGGCATCGCTAATTTCAATAATAAGCGATGATAAGCTGTTATTTCTTTTTGGCAAGTTCCTTTGCTTCTTTTCCTGTCATATGCTCAACAGAAAGTTCCATCATGCATAAAGCTTTCCATTCCCTTGCAATTTCTTGATTCCTGTTTTCTATGCTATCTGTTGGATGATATTTAATTGATAACTTTTCAATTGCTTCTCTAATTTTATTTTCATCCTCCAATATGCGTATTTTGCCAAATGCAATTACACTTTTAAAATATGTCGTATATTTTTCTGGAGATATCTCGTCTTGGGCAATTACACAAAAGGATGCTTTACTGCATTTCCTTATGGCATCTATTTTGTGTCCCATTTTTGACCCGTGAAAATAAATTTTAGAATTGTCATAAACATAACTGATAGGAACAGCATATGGGTATTCATTATCACCCAGTAATGCCAATACCCCAGAAGTTCCTTTCTCAAGCAGTTCAATAATTTCTTTATTGCTTAAAATTTGTTTTTTTCTTCTCATTTCTCTAAACATATCTCTTTACCTCTTTTATCCTTTAATTGTTTACTGCGGCAATGCAGGCGTTTTTTTGGCGTTTTTGCATTCTAGACCAGTTGATAAATCCATAAATATCATTTACTAAAAACACGGCGAAACAAATAGCAACTGACAAATACGATATATCAGAAATTGTTGCTGACACCCATAGAATAATAAGTACAATATCATTTGCAGCATAACCGATTGCATAAAATGCACTCCTTCTAAAAGTCAAATAAACCGCAAGAAAGCTTGTTGTGACAGATAGCGTGCCTGGTATTAGGTTTGCCGTATGAAAAGCCGCTAAAATATGATAAAAAATAAGTGTAATGACTGCTGTCAATATCATCATAAAAATAATCTCTTTTGCTTTTAATCTATTTACTTTTACTTCTGATTTATTTCCGTTATATGGATTTCTCAACCATGAGAATAATGCAAAAACAGCCATTGGGGCAGTCATTCCCAAGTAGGTTATCATCTCCCCATAATAGGTGAACGCAAAAGATATGGCTCCATATAAAATACTAAATATAACCATTAGAAACTGTCCGAACGGATTCCCCTTTGCATTAAAGATCAGCGCTGTTACACCAAGGAAGGAAGCAACAAGTGTTAAATAATTTTCTCTGTCAAACAAAAAAATGATACGGCAATTAAAGTTACTGAAATACACCATAACAATATCTCTCCTTTTGTAAAATAATCAAATAATGAGTTTCGCTCTTTCGTGTGCATATAATTACCTCCTAAAATAAAATAAGCACCCGACCACACATCTTCAAAGACCTAACGATGTGTAACGAATGCTTTCGCTTTTCTACCCGGTGGCAGCCTATTATCTATTTGACCTCAGTAAGTATAGCACAGTAAAACAAAGAAGTCAATAATTTTTGCATTTTCCCTTCTCTCAAAAACATTCTACTTGACGGGGCAGTTCCCATCATGTAATCTTGTATTACTAAATTACATTTTTTAGAAAGAAAGGGAAATTTTATGCACAAAAAACGTACAGCCAGTTTCCTGCTGGCAATCTTTTTTGCACTGTCATCCCTGCTGGGCGGTGTTCCTGCCAAGGCATATGCATCCAGCACGGGCATGGATGGCGCAGCGTCCCGTGCAGGGGAATCCAGCCGCTATTTCTATGGGCAGCTCCCAGAAGAAGCCAGAGGGTTTTACGATGCGATGTATAATATGTATACAGAAGGGATGTTCAAAACAGGGACAGGCAGCTATGACCTTGTGGCAAGGGGGCATCTGTCCCAGGAGCAGCTTGGCGGCTATGCTGGCGGGAACACTACGCTTTTATCTTATATGGGGGCGGCAAGGGATGCGTTTTATGCCGACTACCCGGAAATTTTCTATGTGGATTTTTCCTGCCTGACATTGCGCATTACCCAGAAGGGCGGAACCTACTGCGCTTACCTTGGGCCGGGCAGGAAGGATACATATTATTTGGAAGGGTTTGCAAGCCAGGCCGATGTGGATGCAGCCCTTACAGAATATGAAGCCAAAATCAGCAGCGTTGTGTCGGGCGCGGAAAGCGTTTCTGTACAGGAAGGGGAGAACCCAACGGAACAGAAGGTGAAATATGTCCATGACACTCTGATCCGCGGGACGTCTTACCGCCTGGAAAATGAGTGCAGGCCGGAAAACATTGGGCATATCAGGACCGTATATGGCGCATGGGTAAAAGGGGAAAGCCTGTGCGAGGGGTATGCAAGGGCCATGAAGGCTGCGCTGGACAGGCTGGGCATCCCCTGTGTCTTGGTGCAGGGCGGATACCAGAATACCACGGACAGCGCCCAGCCCCATATGTGGAATTTGGTGCAGGTGGACGGCCAGTGGTATGGGCTGGATGCAACCTTTGACGACCCGAAATCCCCCCTTCCGGGCGAAGGCGGGTTAGACGGCTTTGAGCGGTCGGATTACCTGCTGGCCGGGGAGGACGTGATGGGCAGGCGGCATGTTCCGGATGGGGTAATGTCAGAAGCAAATTTTGAGTTTTCCTATCCGGTATCCGCAGGGGAAGGCCGGATGTTCGATGTGGTTGCGAATAACAATGGGCTGAAAGTAGAGTTCAATGGGGAAGCCATAGAAGGCGGGCTGCCTGTGGGGCAGTACAAAGTAAGCTACCAGGGCATGGGCGCGGCAAAATCCATTGAAAATGGGAAATACATCCTGATGCGCACCACAAAGCATTATGAAGAAACAAACCGCTGGGAATACGCGCCCTGGGGCTATCTTCTTCCGGATGTGTATGCTTTTGAGGACAACGCCACAGAGCTGGTAATGCGTGTGGCGAATGCCCAGTACGTTGAATTTGCAGTTACCAGTGAATCACCGGGGAATTATAAGGAAAACAGCATTGAGGGCCTGAAACGGCTGACATTCCACGGGGACCCACTGCTGTTTGATGCCCAGACAGAGGTTCTCTACAACCCCAATGGGACTTACATTGCGCCGCCTTATGTGTGGAAAGCAACCCCTTCCCTCACTTCGAACATAGCGGTTGGGAAAACCCACCATGTGCAGGTGACATACCATGAGGACCTGAAACTGGAAGAAGGCGCAGTGGCAGGCGTGAAGGTTGACGTTCTGGAAGAAGGCTTTACTGCATTGGAAAACTGCCGGGTGGAAAACTTTACCTGGGATGGCGGGAAAACGGTGGCGTTTGACTTTACCCCAAGTGAAATGTGGCTGGATGATTCCGTAAATTACCAGTTTGAAGTGACAGGGCTGGTTGGGGTGGACAGCAGGAAAAGCCCCAAAGGGTTCTCTTATAAGGCTGCGGCAAAAAGGAAAGTCTGCGCCTTCCGTTCCGCGGGCTATTACTGGAATATTTTTGGGCGGCCCCAGCTTTTGGAAAATTCTGACCTTTCCCAAAAGGATTTCCAGAGCTGGAAAGCAGAAGGCGGGGACGTTACCCTTGGGATGATGTCTGGCCTGACGCTTGTGGCAAGCTCCCCAGCCCATGGGCAGACAGATACCATGAATAACATGATAGCAGGGGAGCTTGGCAGCGCGCCCCTGAAAAGTGAAACATACAATATTGGGCTGCTGACCTGTAACCATAATATCCTGCAAGTAGGCGACTCTGTCCGGCTGTCCCTCGGGTTCCCGCTGGGGTATGGGCCAAACGATGAGGGCGTGACATTTAAGGCATACCATTTTAAACGGGATGAATATGGGGAAATCATAGGGCTGGAGGAAATCCCATGCATTGTGACACGCTATGGGCTTGTTATCCAGTGTACGTCGTTCAGCCCATTTGCCGTAGCGGCTGTGCCGGACAACGGGGCTCCCAAAACCTCCAAATCCATTATCCTGTCAAATACCCAGGGCGGCAGGATTTTAGGGGATGCGCAAGGCATTTTTACGTTAGGGCAAGGGCAGGAGAAACAGCTTACCATCCAGGCAGACAGCGGCTATGTGATTGACGCTGTGCTTGTGGGCGGGAAATACCAGAAAATCACAAATAATAAATCCATGGCGGTGACGGCAAAATACGGGGATTTGGCAGACGGGGACATTATAGAAGCCCAGTTTGTGGCAGAAACTGTCCGCCAGCAGGAAATTGCAAGGGGAGAAACAACCGTGCAGCCAGCCCCGCGCCCAGCCACGGTATCCCTTGGGCAGGGCAGCATTACTGTAAAGGAGAAAGAAGGCTTTGAGATTGCCGCCGCCGTACAAGGGGCGGACGGCATAACCACATACCAGTGGTATAAGGACGGCGCGGAACTGCCGGGGAAAATCGGCGCGAAGCTTACGGTCCCCTCAGCTTCTGTACAGGATGCCGGGAAATATACCGTAAAAGTTACTACATCTTCAGGCATTGCGGCAGCAGAAACGGTGAGCAGCGCCTGCGTAGTAAATGTTGCTTCACAGGCAACAGTAAATACCCCGGAGCCAAGTACCACAAAACCAAATTTAAAGAAGGTAACCGGCCTGAAAGCGTCCTCATCCAAGACGGACCGGGTAAAGCTGCAATGGGGCAAAGCTGCCAATGCAGGCGGCTACCAAATCCTCCGCTATAATACATCCTTAAAGAAATTTGTAAAGGTTGCCAATGTGTCAGGGACTACCTATACGGACAGGCGTAAAACTGCAGGGAAGCCATACCGCTATAAGGTGAGGGCTTATAAAAAGGTGGGCGGCAAGACATATTACGGTTCCCTTTCCAAAGAAGCCAAGGTTATTGTAAAGCCCAAGGCGCCTGCTGGGGTATCGGCGAAACGCCTTTCTGCCACCTCCGTCCAGGTTAGCTTTAAGCCAGTAAAAAATGCGTCTTCCTACCGGATTTACAAATATAAAAAGGGCTCCAGCAAGCAGAAGGCATCCTTTAAGGTGACCTCCAAAAAGCTTTACAAGTATAACAGCAAAACCAAAAAGTGGGTGTACCAGAGCAAAATCAAGAAGGCTAAGAACGGCCGGATTACCTGCAAGCTGACTGGATTTAAGAAAACTGACAAGAACCAGCGGTACCGGATAAAAGCCGCAGCTTCCAAGTCCGGCTACAAGACCCAGTACAGCGCACTCAGCAAAACGGTGTCTGTGAAATAAAAACAGGCGTTGGAAAAGAGCCTTTGGCAGCACAGGTTGTAAGAATAGTTTTCCCGGTTCTGTCATAAATAGTAACAAGGAACATGAACTGGGAGCAGCGGATGAAAAAAAGATTTGAAGTAATTATGGCGGTGGTGCTGCTGGTAGGGGCGTACTTTTTTGCCAGGGAGGGCGCCCATATGGTAGAAAACAGGAAAGCGCTGAAAGGGGAAATCTGTATTGTCATTGATGCAGGGCACGGAGGTGACGATCCTGGGAAAATCGGCATTAATAAGGAAAAGGAAAAAGACATTAACCTGAAAATTGCAAAAAAACTGCAGCAGCTTTTGGAACAGGAAGGCTTGAAAATTGTCATGACGCGGGAGGATGGGAACGGGCTTTACCAGCAGTCCTCCAATAACAAAAAGGTAGAAGACATGCGCAGGCGCTGTGAAATTATCACAGAAGCTAAGCCGGTGTTTACCGTCAGCATACACCAGAACAGCTATCCGCAGGAATCCGTAAAGGGGGCGCAGGTATTCTATTACGGCCAGTCCAAGGAAGGGAAAGAGCTTGCGGAAACCCTGCAGAAAACCTTAGTGGCGCAGTTAGACCCCCAGAACCACAGGCAGGCAAAGGCAAATGAAAGCTATTACCTGCTGAAAAAGACCCCAAGCCCTACGGTTATTGTGGAGTGTGGGTTTTTGAGCAATTCTGGGGAAGCTGCCCTTCTGGCTACGGAGGAGTATCAGGCGAAGGTGGCAGAAGCTGTGAAAGCAGGGATTTTGGAATACCTGAAATAAAGCAGTTCTGCCGTCCATGTTTCCAATGCTGTCTGGTTAGGGGCAACTTAAATATATGTAGTGGTTGCCAAGAACAGATAATGTGTTATAATATTTGGTAAGATTAGGGTGTCAAAAGCACCTTTGGTGCTACGCTCATACCATATATTGTTATTGCAAATCAATTTGCACATCAATATATAGTATAGAGCGGGTGCGCCGCACCCTGTTGACACCCTAATCTTTGGTAAGCAGAAAACAGAAAGAAAAGCAGCAAATGCAGCGCCCACGGCTTATGCACGGGCACAGCGGGCAGCATGGAAGATAGAGAGAAAACAAGAGCAGGTAACTACATGGAAACAGTTGTTGTAACACTTACAGGTAATGATACCGCATGCCAGATAGCCGCCGCAGGCCAAATCCTTAAGCAGGGCGGCTTAGTGGCATTTCCTACAGAAACTGTATATGGGCTGGGTGCAGACGCGCTGAACCCCCAGGCTTCCCGCAGGATTTATGAAGCCAAGGGACGCCCGTCAGACAACCCGCTGATTGTACATATTTCCAATATGGAAGATCTGGGGAAGATTACGGCAAAGGTGCCAGCGCAGGCGATGGAGCTGGCAGCAAAATTTTGGCCGGGCCCCCTGACAATGATTTTTGAAAAAAGCCCCCTTGTTCCTTTCGAAACCACAGGGGGATTGCAGACAGTGGCTGTGCGTATGCCCAGCCACCCTGTCGCATTGGCCCTGATACAGGCGGGCGGCGGCTTTGTCGCAGCCCCAAGTGCCAACACATCCGGCAGGCCAAGCCCTACCACGGCAGAACATGTGGCGCAGGACATGATGGGGCGCATCCCTATGATTCTGGACGGCGGGCCGGTAGGGATTGGGATTGAGTCTACCATAGTGGATGTTTCCGGGGATATGCCTATGATATTGCGGCCCGGTTTTATTACGAAAGAGATGGTGCAGGATGCTGTCGGCCCTGTGGAGCTGGATCCGGGGCTTGCAGCGGAGGGCAGGAATATCTGCCCGAAGGCGCCGGGGATGAAATACAGGCATTACGCCCCCAAAGGGGAACTGATACTGGTAGATGGGGAACGGAAGGCAGTACAGGAGGAAATTATCCGGCTGTCTAAGAAGGCGGCATCTTCTGGCAGAAAAGTCGGCGTGATTGGGACAGACGAAACATGCGGCGCTTACCCATACGGCCTTGTAAAAAGCATTGGCACAAGGGAAGATGAAGAAACCATTGCCCGCCATTTGTATGGGGTATTACGGGAATTTGATGAACAGGATGTGGAAATCATTTATTCAGAGAGTTTTTCTGCGCTGGGGATTGGACAGGCTATTATGAACCGCCTGCTGAAAGCGGCAGGCCACCGTGTCCTTACTGCAAAGAAAACGGAAGATTGATAGGAATGTATGTTCCATCCTAAAAGCTAAGGCAGCATCCCCGCCCGGACAAATTGGCTGCCAAGGTGTGCAGAACAGGGAAGTTGGAAGGTAACGGGTATGAAAAAATACAACAAAATTATCTTTGTATGCGAAAGCGGGACGGCGCGCGCCCCTATGGCGGAAGCTATTATGAAGGAATATACCATAAAGTATCCGCTGGAAATTGAAAGCCGGGGGATGGTGGTGCTGTTCCCGGAGCCGCTGAACCAGAAAGTGGAAGCTGTGCTTATCAGCAACGGTATTAATGTCGAGGGGCAGATGTCCCAGCAGCTTTCCCCGGAGGATTTCCTTCCGGGGCATTTGGTAATTGTAATGGAGGAAGCCCAGAAACAGAAAATATTGGGGGAATTTGGGGAGCATTCTGGGGCAGACGTAGAAGTCCTGACGGATTTGACTGGGGATGAACTGGAGATTTTAAACCCTTACGGCGGCACCCTCCAGTCTTACGGCCTTTGTTATGAAACATTGAATAAGACAATCAAGAAATTAGTAAACTTGATAAATAGGCAGAGATAAAAAGGAAAGGAATAAAATACTATGGGAAAAATTACAATTATGGAACACCCGTTAATCCAGCACAAAATAGGATGGCTGCGCAAAACAGACACAGGCTCCCGTGATTTCAGGGAAATGGTTGGGGAAATTGCAATGCTTCTGTGCTATGAAGCAACCAGGAACCTGGAACTTGAGGATGTAGAGATTGAAACCCCAATCTGTACCACCACCGTCAAGGCGCTGAAAGGGAAAAAGCTGGCGGTAGTCCCCATCCTGCGGGCAGGCTTAGGCATGGTGGACGGGATGCTGGCAATGATTCCCGCCGCAAAAGTGGGGCATATCGGCCTGTACCGTGACCCAGAAACCTTAGAGCCAGTGGAATATTACTGCAAGCTGCCGGAAGACTGCTCCGAGCGGGAAGTATTTGTGGTTGACCCCATGCTCGCCACTGGCGGTTCTGCTGTTGCTGCAATAAAAATGCTGAAAGACAAAGGCGTCCGGAATATCCATTTCCTGTGCATTATTGCGGCGCCGGAAGGGGTGGAAGCCATGAAGGAGGACCATCCAGACGTAGATGTCTATATCGGCTCACTGGATGAAGGGCTTAACAGCCATGGCTATATCGTCCCGGGGCTTGGGGATGCCGGGGACAGGATATTTGGCACGAAATAAGCAGGCCCACAGGACGGGGAAGGGCTATGGTTAGCCTTCAGTTGTGGAAAAATGGGGAAGGCAGCAGGACTAAAGCTGGGTTTTTCCCAGAGGGAGGTGCAAAATGGGCAATAAACGGCAGGATTATCTTACTTGGGATGAATATTTCATGGGGGTTGCAATGCTCTCTGCCATGCGTTCCAAAGACCCGGGGACGCAGGTAGGGGCCTGTATTGTCAGCCCGGACAATAAGATTCTGTCCATGGGATACAATGGGTTCCCGATGGGCTGTTCTGATGATGAATTTCCGTGGAACCGGGAAGGGGAGCCCTTGGACAATAAGTATCTGTATACAACCCACAGTGAGCTGAATGCGATTTTAAATTACAGGGGCGGCAGCCTGGAAGGGGCGAAGCTGTATGTTTCCCTCTTTCCCTGTAATGAATGTGCCAAGGCCATTATCCAGTCCGGCATTAAGACCGTGGTATATGACAGCGACAAATATAGGGATACCCCTTCTGTCATTGCTTCCAAGCGGATGCTGGATGCGGCGGGCATCCGGTACTACCAGTATACCCATACGGGCCGGGAAGTAAAGGTTGTATTGTGACGCCGCCCCGGCCGCCCCTCCTTCTGCAAAAAGTTAAGAAAAATAAAAGGAATGGATAGACATTTGTGCAAAAAATGGATATAATAGCTTCATATGTTGGAATACAGCATGATAACGGAGGTACCCATGTGAAATACAAAAAAAGCGTATACCGTTCCCTTACCTTAATTACGCAGTTTGGAATCAACATGCTGGTGCCGATTTTTTTATGTGTACTGG
>OFHA01001335.1_pt1 | contig 17409 bp, 14 predicted proteins | sample 1521891 | NCBI WGS metagenome assembly OFHA01 (sample SAMEA3504089, study PRJEB24116) | mouse gut metagenome | biome: mouse gut; feature: mouse-associated habitat; material: faeces | place: Denmark | collected 2011
TGCACTGGCTGGTGACGAAGGCACTGACGCGGCATCCGCATGGATGGATGCGCCGGATGCCAAAACGATTTTTGATGTTGTTGCTGTATCCCTGGAAAGAAACGATGATAAGGAGCAGTCTGAGGGAGATGGAAGATGATTAGAACATTATATACAAATGGTTATCTGCTCCGGCAGCTGGTAAAAAAAGATATCCGGCAGCGGTATCAGGGCTCTGTGCTGGGCGTTCTCTGGTCTCTGATTGTACCTGTTCTTATGCTCGTTATTTATACGTTTATTTTTAGCGAAGTGTTTCAGGCGAAATGGAACATGGATACGACGGATACGTATGAATTTGCGCTGATGCTTTTTTGCGGACTGAGCGCCTTTAATCTGTTTGGAGAGGTAATAAACCGCTCGACAACGCTGATTGCAGTGCACGCAAATTATGTAAAAAAGGTTATATTTCCGCTGGAAATTCTGCCGGTGGTGCTTGTGATGTCAGCTTTGTTTCACGCTATGATCAGCTTTTGCATTCTGATTGCGGCCAGACTGGCCTTGTATCACAGATTGTCTCCGGCGATCTGGCAGCTTGCGCCGGCGCTGGTTCCGCTCGTTGTGATGGCTGTCGGAGTCGGACTGTTTATTGCGGCAATCTCCGTATATTTAAAAGATGTTGGGAATGTGATTTCTGTCATGGTTACGGTACTTATGTATATCAGTCCGGTATTTTTTCCGCTGGATGCGGTACCAAAAGATTTTCGGGTGGTCTGTGAGATGAATCCGATGACGTATCTGATTGAAAATTTACGAAATGTGACGCTGTACGACAGGTCTTTGAACTGGCAGTTTTTTGGAATATCCGGTGTGGCGGCTCTTGTCATTTATCTGATCGGATATACGGTATTTATGCGTACAAAGGAGGGATTCCCAGATGTCATATAGTTCGGAGGAAACGGCAGTTTTGGCGTCTCATGTGACAAAAGCGTACCAGCTTTTTGACACGCCGGGAAAACGTCTGGCCTGGCATTTGTTTCGCTGGCAGACAGGCAGTACATTTACGGCGCTTGACGATGTCAGCTTTGAAGTGAAAAAGGGAGAAGCCTTTGGAATCATCGGCAGAAACGGCAGCGGAAAAAGTACGATGCTGCAGATACTGGCAGGCATTTTAAAGACGACCGCAGGCGAGGTTCAGGTAAATGGCAGAGTGGCGGCGCTGCTCGAGCTTGGCAGCGGATTTGATCCCGAAAGCACAGGATATGAAAATATTTATATGAACGCCGCCATACTTGGCGTTTCCAAAGAAAAGACGGAACAAAAAATCGGACGGATTTTAGAGTTTGCAGATATTGGAGATTTTGCAAAACAGCCGGTAAAACTGTATTCCAGCGGAATGTACGTACGGCTGGCATTTGCGGTGGCGATTCATGTAGACGCAGATATTTTGCTGATCGACGAAGCGCTCGCCGTCGGGGACGTCTTTTTCAGACAGAAATGCTACCGGAGGCTGGAGGAACTAAAGCAGGAAGGAAAAACGATTATTCTGGTCAGCCACGGCATGAACGAAGTGGAGCAATTCTGTGATCGGGCGCTGCTGCTGGACCGTTCCAGGGCAGTGATGCTTGGGGACAGTAAAGAAGCGGTAAAGCGTTATTATCTGCTGGAACAGCAGACAGAGGAAGTGACGGTCACTGTAAATAAAAACAGGATGCGTCCGGCAGGTCAGACGCAGAAAGGGCAGGCGGCAGTATGTGGAAATGGGATGGATTTGGTAAGTCAGACGGAGGAAGTGACGGTCACTGTAAATAAAAACGGGATGCATCTGGCAGATCAGACGCAGAAAGGGCAGGCAGCAGTATGCGGAAATGATATGGATCTGGTAAGTCAGACGCAGGAAGATCTGGCAACGGTACGTAAAAATGCCATGCATCTGGTAAATCAGATACAGGAAACAGATCAGACAGTATTTGAAAACGGCTGGAGCCTGAAAGAGCCGGTATTTTTTGATCGGTCAAAAGCAAAGGAAATCTCAAATGGAAAAGCAGGAGTCATAAAAATCGGCGCGTTTGACGAAGACGGGTATGCAAAAAACTGTTTCGAACAGGGGGAAACGTGTTATCTGTATTACGAGATCGGGATTCGTGCGGATATCGATCTGCCTCTGACCGGAATCGTGCTGACGAATCAGAAAGGGATTATTGTGCATGGCAAAGATCATCTGCAGATTGATTCGAAGCTGCCGGATGGCGTAAAAGCCGGGACATGTTTAAGATGCTTACAGATCGTAAAGCTCGATCTCCAGGTTGGGGAATATACGATCGAAGCAGGCTGCGCAACGATTCCGCGGGCGTTGTACGAAACCAGAATGTATCAGCGGCAGGAAGAAGTAAACGCGGGAATGGAACGGCTTGCGAGCCTGATCGATGCGGGCCGGATTGCGGTTATGGAGAAACAAACAGGAACGCCTATGAAAAATATGTTTCACGGAATTTGTGATCTTGCGGGCGATATTTTTATCTGTATACAGGATATGGACGTTTTGTAGAACGTTGAAAAGCGCAGACAGCGGCTGGCTTCGCAGGACATTAAAAGCGCAGACAGCAGATAGCTTCGAAGAACATTAAAGCGCAGGCAGCGGCTGACGCGGCAGTTATCTGATCAGAATATTAAAACGAGTGAGGGGTTTTCAAAATGGAAGAGCGCAGATTGTGCGAATATTTGTATCTGGCTACGACACGGTGCAACTGCAGATGCAGGCATTGTACGCCCAAATTGTATACGGGAGGAGGTAAAACGGAATTAACAAGCAAAGAACTGATACAGCGTTATGAAGAATCTTATTTTCTGCAGCAGAATTCTGTATCAGTAGCAGGAGGAGAGCCCTTTTTAAAAGAGGATCTGGAGGAATTTATTTTATATCTGGATGAGAAAAAAATTCCCTGCATTATCAGCACGAACGGATGGTTTACAGATAAAATAGATTGTTTAACCAGAAAACTCAAAGACGCGGAAACCGTTCGTTTTTCCGTGTCGGTGGATGGGCCAAAACAGGTGCATGATGCGATTCGGGGACTGCAGGGCGTTTACCAAAGAGCGCTGGATAGTATCCGTTTGTTAAAGGAGCGTGGGTTTGGCGTGCAGGTCAACTTTGTGGCGCAGGAAGAAAACATCTGTCACATAAAAACGATGAAAGAGCTGTTTGAGGAGATGGATGTACCAATCAATATCATTCCGAAATTTCAGACAGATAAAGAAGCGGTCGTATATGAAGAGGAACAAATCAGAGAATTATATCCATATATGGAGCTGCCCCGCGAGAAAAAATTATTATTATCCAAGGGGAGCTACAGTATAAAAAAGAACTGCCATGCAGGAAAGAATACCTGGCTTTTGGATTCCAACGGAGACGTTTACACCTGCTGCGGAGGCTATTACAAAGAGCAAAACGAGAGATTTTACATCGGAAATCTGCGTGAGATGGCGTTTGATCAGCTGTTTTTGTCAGATGAAGCAAGAAAAACGTTTGAAAAAAGCGTGACAGCATGCGAAGGATGCGCAAACAGCAGAGATCTGGAGCGGGAAGTGGCAGAGTTTGGATATTCTACAGAGCTTACGACAGAGGATCTGTCTTCCTGGAACGATATGATTACGGACCGTTGTCAGATGGAAGAGATCTGCTGCGATAATTATGGCTGGCAGGAGATGGAAAGCGATGCGCTTGGAAACTATCGCTGGATGAAACGAAAAAGCGCCAGCGTGTTTTTAAAAATACCGCAAACCTGTCTGACGATTTGCATTTCCCTGTGGAATCTGCATGAAACGACGAAAAATGGTGAAAAAACATGGCTGAGCTGTGAGATAAACGGAGTGAAACTGGGACAAAAGACATGTGTACCAGGAGAAGGTACGTATTGTTTTCCGGTTTCAGATCAAAATCTTCAGTCAGAAGAGATTGCCAGGGTAACGATTCGTACAAATCTGTCATGGATACCAAAAGAAGCAGGTATGGGTACTGATACAAGGACACTTGGACTGGCAGTCAGAAGTGTGGAAATAAAAGCGTAAGCGTGCGAAGTGTGGAAATAAGCGAAAGAATGCGAAGTGTGAAAAAACGTAAGACTAAAAAGTGTGGAAACAGAGACGTAAGATGAAGAAATAGTACAACGATAACAGATTTGTTCCGGTATGGAAATGATAAGGTAACTTTGAGCATGGAAATGTCTGAACAGCCTGAAACAGAAACAATTTGGCAGAGGGATAATTATGAAGGAATGCTGGTGCGGAAATAAAAACCTGAACAACTATACGAAGCAGTATGCCCGGTGTAACGAATGTCATACACTGATTTCCAGACATCCGTTTCAAAACGACATTTATGAGGTAGATAACGATGAGGATGGACTTTATGGAAAAAACTATTGGGATATCGATATGATCCGGGCTGCTGGGAAAAATACCTTAAGTGAGGTGCTCGATATGTACCTTACCGAAAGAGTTGTTTACTGGATGAAATATATTTTTCGATATGTGACGCCCGGGGGAAGTGTGGCAGAGGTCGGATGCGGCCTCGGACAGCTGGCATATGCTTTAAAATGTGCAGGATTCGAACAGATTGCCTATGAATTAAGCCCTGGTATCTGTAACTATATCCGGAACGAATTAAAGATTCAGGTGCGTTGCGGTAGTTTTGAAGAAAAAAAAGACGCCTATGACGCGGTGCTGGCATTTGATCTGTTTGAGCATCTGTTGGAACCGCTGGCTTTTTTGAAACAGTGTTCGAACAGTCTGAAAGAACACGGTGTATTGTGCATGCAGACACCATGCTACGATTCAAATCTGGATTACGAAGAAATGATGACACAGTGTCCAAGATTTGAAGAACAGTTAAAAGAAGAACAGCATGTTTATCTGTATAGTAAAACGGCGATCGAACGGATCTTACAGTCTGCGGGATTTCGTCATATCGTTTTTGTACCGGCATTTTTCGGCGATGATTATGATATGTTTTTGTTTGCATCCAAACAATCCATACAGATGAACAAAGAACAGGAAACAGACGATTATCTCAACCGTGTTTCCAACGGAAGACTGATCAAGGCAATGATTCGTTTATTTGACGAAAAACAGGAGTATCTGCAAAAGGTTCGTACAGAACAGGAAAACAGCGTGGAACGTCTGAAACAGAACGAACGGCTGACAGAACTGTTAAAAGAAAGCGAGGCTGACCGTGCGGCACGGCTGGGACAGGTACAGCATTTGACAGAATTGCTGACAGAAAGCGAAGCTGACCGTGCGGCACGGCTGGAACAGGTACAGCATATGACAGAACTGTTAAAAGAAAGCGAGGCCGACCGTGCGGCGCGGCTGGAGCAAATTCATCAGCTGAGCAGTATGCTGGAGGAGAGCGAGGCCGACCGTGCGGCGCGGTTCGAGCAGATACAGCATCTGACAGAACTGTTAAAAAAGAAGAGATGACCGCCAGGAAAGCGTTCCAGACAGACTTTTGCAGGAGACAAAGTCTGCATGTTACAGGAATACGATAGAAGCATACAAGTTGAGGATCATAAAGATGAGGATTGCAGTAGACGTATTGCCGATTCGTCCGGATGGAAGCGCCGGAGGAGCGGCAGGATTTGCAACAGAACTGATTACCGGACTTTCGAAAAGAAGCGGCGTGGAAGTACTCGTTTTATGCGGGGAATGGAATCGTACGTATTTGCAGCATATACTGCCGTCATCCGTAAAGCTGATACAGATGGCAGGAGACAGAACCTATACAAAGATAGCGGCTGTGGATCGTCTGATTCAAAAAATCATGCGGCGTTTCGGAACTAATGGAAAGTTAAAATCCTGCCGGACGGATATTTTGTATTGTCCGTTTGGCGCAGCCGTGTTTCGGGAACAGGGAATACCGGTAGTCAGCACGATACTGGACATTCAGCATGAATATTATCCGCAGTTTTTCGATGCAAAAGAGCTGGAGCACCGAAGAAAATTTTATCGGGATATTGTAAACTGCGTGGAACGCGTAGCCTGTATCTCGGATTATACAAAAGAAACGTTTTGTCAGACCTATGGATATGATCCGAAACGGGCAGACACGATTTACATAGCGATACAGAACCGTTTTCAGAAAAAAGACGATGGTATCCGAAACAGGCTGCGTCTGGAAAAAAACAGCTATATCTTATACCCGGCTAATTTCTGGGAGCATAAAAATCACAAGCTGCTGCTCAACGCTTTTTCCATGTACGCGGCGCATCATAAGAATGCAGTGCTTGTTCTGACCGGAAATCCGCTGGAGCAAAAACAATATTTTGAACAGCTGCTGGACAGGCTGCAGATCCGGGAACAGGTAGTAATAACCGGATATCTTACACAGGAAGAGTTATACGGCATCCTGGACGGAGCAAAAGGTCTTATTTTTCCCAGTCTCTTCGAAGGATTCGGGATACCGGTTGTGGAAGCCATGCATCTGCACAAACGAATCGCCTGCAGTAATCTTACCAGTCTGCCAGAAATCGGATGCGGCAGTATGCGCTACTTTAATCCGAAAAAGCCGGATGAAATCTATGATGGAATCGCATATTTGTATGAAACCGAAATGACAGACGACATGATACGGGAATATGATGAAAAACTAAAAACCTATGAAACCGAAAAAATGGTCGACGCGTATCTGGAGCTCTTTGAGAAGACGATTGCGGATACGGGTTCCCATCTGTTCAGGGAAAGCCTGAGCGGTATTTATGCAGATGGGTGGAGCGCGCAGCAGGTGGAACTGTTTGTCAGAGGGAAAAAGGACAGTACGCTGGAAATACAGCTGACCTATCCTTCGTTTGCTGGAAAAAGGATCAAAATTGCTTACCAGGAAAATGAGTACAAAAGAAGCTACACTGCATCAGCCGGCAAAAAACTTGTGATCAGAGAAAAAATAAGACAGGACCAGGCCTGCATACGGCTAACCCTGCCAAAGACATGGACACCGGCAGCAAAAATAAACAGTGAAGATCAACGAAGGCTGGGTGTTCTGGTACACGAGCTTGTGGTGGAAGAAGCAGACGGAAAAAGAACGTCATGGAGAGAAAGGATATCCGGTTAGGAGCTAAGAAAATGAAAATTACAATCGTTACACCATCGTTTCAGCAGGGAAAATATATCCGGCGTACGATCGAAAGCGTACTGACGCAGGACATTTCGGATCTGGAATATATCGTAATGGACGGCGGCAGTACGGATGAAACCGTTTCGATTTTAAAAGAATACAAAGATCAGATCCTATGGAAAAGCGAAAAAGATAACGGGCAGACCGATGCGTTAAATAAAGGAATCCATGCCGCAACCGGAGAATGGATCGGGTGGCTGAATTCAGACGACATTTACTACCCTGAAGCATTAAAAAAAGTACGGAACGTAATTGAAACGCATCCTGAGATCAACGTCGTGTATGGAAATGCGTATCATATCGATGAACACGATCATATCCTTGAAGAATACGATACGCAGGATTTTGACTATGAGCGGCTAAAAGACGTCTGTTACATTTGCCAGCCGGCGCTGTTTTTTCGAAAATCCCTGACCGAACGATACGGATATCCGGACGTATCGCTGCAGTACTGTATGGATTACGATTACTGGCTCCGCCTTGGGAAGGGAGAAACGTTTTACCATCTGCATGAAATACTCGCCGGTTCCAGACTGTATCAGGAAAACAAAACGCTTGGATCAAGGCGGAACGTACATGAAGAAATGCTGCGGATGCAGGAAAAAAATCTCGGAAAGGCATCGGAAAAGTGGATTTATAATCTTGCGCATGTCATTGTAGACGAGCTTGGAATACCAAGAACTGCAGAGGGACGCACAAATCCGGAATTCGCGCGTATGCTTGCGAAAGTATCCGCCAGAGAATTTTTAAAACATTATAAATATATCCCGCGGAAGGTATGGAAAAATATCATGAGCTGGTATTTTATGAAGTAAATCGCGGTATCTGAGTGACAGAAAACAGTCGAAACGATCATAAGAAGTTTTAATTGGAGAACGAAAGATGAGAATAGGATTTGACATCAGCCAGACATGTGAAAGCAAATCCGGAACAGGATTTTATGCGGATCAGCTGATTCAGGCGCTTGCCAGGATCGATTCGGAAAATGAATATACGCTGCTGCCCTGGTTTTATGATTACAGACCGCATGCAGTGGAACGCGCCACAAAAATTCAGCAGAAAAATTTTGAAGAAAAGATCGTGAAAAACTTTAGCGATACCGACAGTACGATGAAAAAACTGGATATCGTGCATTCGAATAATTTTCGCTATCCAAAGCAGATTTCTGCAAAAAAGATCGTTACGATCTATGACGTCTGTTTTATGGATCATCCGGAGTATACGACAGAAGCAAACCGCCTGTTCTGCTATCAGGGTACGCTGGACGCGATGCTGTTTGCGGATAAAATCATTGCCATATCAAAGTATACAAAAGAACGGCTGACGCATTTTTTTCCGAGTGTACCGGAGGAAAAGACAGAGGTGATTTACTGCGGAAACCGCGATACGCTTTTGCAGGAAAAAGAAGATCGCAGCGTGCTGGAAAAGTTTCGGCTTGGTGCATACGGGTATTTTTTGTCAGTCGGAACGGTTGAACCAAGGAAAAATTACGGGACGCTGTTAAAAGCGTATCGGCAATATAAGAAACAGACAAAGAATTATAAAAAGCTGTGCATTGCGGGCGGATATGGATGGATGCAGGAACATTTTGCGCAGGATATTGCAGACATGGGCTTAGCGGAAGATGTGGCCGTGACCGGATATGTGACGGATACGGAATTGTCGAATCTTTACCGCAGCTGTTTTGCGTTCGTATATCCGACCTGGTATGAGGGGTTTGGGATGCCGGTACTGGAGGCGATGAACTTTTCAAAGCCGGTGATTGCCAGCAATGTGACAAGTATTCCGGAGGTTGTGGGAGATGCCGGACTGCTTGCGGCCCCGGGGGATTGGGAAGGAATCGCTGGGTATCTGTCAGAAATAGAAGAGAAAGAGGTTTATGAACAGGCTGTGAAGAAATCGCGGGAAAGATGCGGCAGATTTCAGTGGGAAGAAGCGGCGAAGAAGGTTTTGGATGTGTACAGGGATATCAGATAAGAAGAGCAATGGGGATATTTATTTTACATAAAGAAGGAATCAGAAAATAGAATCAGGAGGATAGAAAATTGTTATACAATCTGCTATCGGCATTTCTTTTAATTTTTATTTGCTGGCTGTGGGGAGCCGCATTTGCAAAAGTTCTGAATCTGAAAAAAGAAATGTGCTTATTTGAAGTGAGTGTGGGATTTGTGTGGATGATTCTGATACTGAATCTTTTGTATTTCAGGCTGGATCTTCATATAAAAACAGTCAAAATGATTGTGCTGGCAGTAAGTATACTGGCGGCTGGTTATATATGCAGGCAGTTTCAAAAAAAGTCTGTCGTTTCTCTGTTATGTACTTTTTGCTTTTTTGTGTTGTCAGCAAGTCTTGCGTATATGAGTTATTATCGTGGATTTGGAGAAAATTTCTATGTTTTTCGGGGGGGGGATATTGACGACAACTTTAATTATATTTCGTTAGGTTATGCTGTATGCAAACATAATTTCAGCTATTATCAGGAAGTATCCAGAGAACTGCTGTTTCAGGAAAATGATTTGCTAATCCGTGGAGCTGAGTTGTTGGCAAATGACAGACCGTCTGTTACTTTGCCGTTTGCACTTATGCTGAAAGAAGGAATGGGAAGTATTTATCTGAGTGCATATTTATATATGTCGGTATTGTACGGCATGTTAGCGCCGGTAATTTATTTCTTTTATCGTCAGCTGACGATAAAAAAGCCGGTTGTCATAACCTGGCTGTTTTTGGCCAGTTATTTACTGGGATTTTGGGGACAGCTTCATTTTGATCTGAATGCATGGTCACAGATGGGAGGCATTCCGGTAATATTTACGATTATAAGATTTGTTCTGTTAAAACTGAAGAAAGCAGAAAAAACGGTGGATATAAAAATGAGTATTCTGATAACTCTGTCTGTCACAGCGGCCTTTTTAATCTATCCGGAGGCAGGTATGGTATATGCAGGAGGGATTGGGATTTATTTGCTTTTATATTATATTTCCAAAAGAAAAAGTATATGCGTAAGAGATATCATTCAGTGGTTCGTCATAATTGGATGTTCGGCATTTCTGCTTGTGATTGTAAATGCGAATTATAAGATGGCATTTTCGTTTATGCGAAATCAGCTGATCGGGGGTATTACAATGAAACAGGACTGGTGGAGAACTTATGATTCTTATTGGGTTGGGAGGAATGCTTCGGATCATGTTCTTACAAATATACTGAATCATATGATTTCGTTTCTTGGATTTTATTTTTTAGTCCCGTCAGCTGAGGGAGCAAATATTTTTCTGATTATTGTGGAGATAATATTCATTTTTACAATCATAACAGGAATCATCGGCAAATGCAGTCAGATTTTAAGAAAAAGGCGGGAGGACGCTTTCGACACACTTTTTATGGAATTATTTATTTATAGCATCATGCTGATAATCTATTTATTATTACAGAAAAATTATTGGGTATTAGGAAAGCTGATGATCTGGATGTCGCCAGTGATTTATTATATGATTCTTTGTTTTGTCAGCTCAAATATCAGATACCTGCAGAAGTACTATTCAGTATTTGGAGGAATTTTAATCGGGGCGAATCTGCTTTTTTATTCGGCAAGAATCGGGCAGGCATGGAATGGAACCAGTGAATGGTACAATAATTATCCGCTGCTGCAGTGGCTGCGGGATTCTGTGGAATGGAAATTAGACATGTCAGCATTATCTGATTCAAAAGTGATTCGAGTGGAAGAGGAATTTTCAAGTCACTATTTTCATTATTTAAAGCAGACCATTCGCTTTGCAGGCAGGGAATACTATGCGGAGCGAAATATGCTGATTCCTTACGGAAACGGGACGGATTATGGGAAAATGCCGTATATGGAATATGATTCGTTTGTTTATCTGGATGCCGGTGACGGCGGAAAAAGGAAACTGCAATATGCAACACAGCTGGAAAATGAACTTCCGGCGGATATTCTATATCAGAAAATAGGACTGAATCCGGGAAGTGTTTTTGCTGAATCCAGTGGATTTATTTCAGATATTTATGGTTCGTGGACTTCAGAGCACAAATCAGAGGTAAGACTTTTGGAGCCTCTGCCAGATGATTTCGTTCAGTTATCTGTAAATATTGACGCCTTCGCACGTGCAGAATCAGAAGTAAACGGAAAGACAATGTATATTGAAATAGGAGATGAAAGAAAGGCGCTTACAATAAATGCCGCAGGGAGCTATTCTGTTTCTTTTGATCATGTAAAAGGTCAGGATGAAATCGTTTTTTGGACAGACAATCTGCTTACGCCTTACGAACAGGGATGGTCAGCGGATAAGGAGACACTTTATGGAATACGAATACAGTCGCTGGAATTAAAAAAAGAGGGAGAAACTAAATGAAGAATGGAACAGACAAGAAATGGCCAAAAAAATTACCGAAATTAACCAAAAAACAGCAGCAGATCAAAGATGATTTTTTTCAGCAGTGGCTGGACGAACTGCCGAAAAAATTTGGCATCGTAGAGATTTTTAATCAGAATTATCCTGCAAAAGCGTTTCAAAAAGATCAGAAAAAAAAGAAATTCTGGAGAACACTGGAAATTGGCGGAGGGATCGGAAGCCATATTCCGTATGAAAATATGGAGTGTCAGTCGTATACAATTCTGGAACTTAGAAAGCATCTGATAGCATTGTTAAAAGAAAAATATCCGAATGTGAATGCCATAGCAGGAGACTGTCAGCAGAGGTATGCAGATAAAAATAGTTTTGACCGGGTGATTGCAATTCATGTACTGGAGCATCTGCCGAATCTTCCGGAAGCAATAAAGCAGATGCATCAAGTATTGACAAGGGGGGGGGTAGTGCATGTTGTGATACCGTGTGAAGGGAGTCTGGCGTATAAGATTTGCCGGAAAATCAGTGCAGAACGTTTATTTCACAAACTTTATCATATGGATTACAGCTGGTTTATTCAATCGGAGCATGTGAATCTGCCCGGTGAAATTATAGAAGAAATCGAGAAATATTTTGTCATCAGACATAAAAGATATTTCCCGATACCGTTACCATTTCAGTTTTGTAATATAGCGATCGGTATGACTTTGTATCCCAGGAAACGCAAATAAAACAGACTGATCAGGGATAAACGGAGCAGTTATATAAAAAGAGAAGATTTGGTATGAAAAAATTATACTTACAAATTATAAAATACAGTCTGACAGGGGTTATGTCTGCAATCGCTGATTTTATTGTTTTTGGTCTGCTTGGCATCATGCAGATTCATCACATAATTGCGAATATATGTTCTTACTCCTGTTCGGCGGCAGTCAATTACTGGATGAGCGTGAATTTTGTATTTGGACATAGAGATGGCTGGTCAGAAAAAAAGGAATTTGCGGTTTTTGTTATTTTAAGCATGACAGGGATGTTTGTCAATACATTTTTCCTGTGGCTTTTCTATGACGTTATCTATGTGAATGTCGCAGGGCAGGGCACAGCAGATGCAGATAACACTGCAAAAATGATTTGTAAAACAGGGGCAATGGTCATATTGCTCATTTATAACTTCATTTCAAAAAAACTATTTTTTGAAATGAAGAAATCAGATCGATGACGAATCGCATGTATATAACTAAAGGAGATTGATTCGAAGTTTCTTTAAAGTGTATGTCTGAGAACGATACGCTGAGATAAGGAAGTTATTTGTAACGTACGTCATGATTTTCAGAAAATAAGGATATGTAAGAGATGGAACAGGAAAAATTTAAGGGAGGATAGGTTTGGCCAGATTTGTAAAATCAGGTTGTAAAGAAAAAACAGAAAGTGGATTACAAATATGGAGGGATATATATGAAGTATTTTGTAACAGGAGGAGCCGGCTTTATCGGTTCGAACATGACAGACCGTCTCCTTGCACGTGGAGACGAGGTCGTTGTCTATGATAATTTTTCCACGGGCAGAAGGGAGTTTTTGGAGCAGGCGCTAACCAGCAGCAGATTTACACTTGTGGAAGGGGATACGCTCGATCAGGAAAGGCTGACGCATGCCATGCGGGGATGTGATTTTGTGTTTCACTTTGCGGCGAATGCGGATGTGCGCATGGGATGCGAACATCCGGCAAGGGATCTGGAGCAGAATACGGTCGCGACGTTTCATGTGCTGGAGGCGATGCGAAACAATCGTATCTGCAGCATCGGGTTTTCGTCCACGGGTTCCGTATACGGCGAGGCGCAGGTGATCCCGACGCCTGAAGACGCCCCGTTTCCGGTGCAGACGTCGTTGTACGGCGCTTCAAAGCTGGCATGCGAGGGACTGCTTGCGGCATATGCGGAAGGGTTTGGATTTACGGTTTATATTTTCCGGTTTGTATCGATTCTGGGAGAACGCTACACGCACGGGCATGTGTATGACTTTTACAAAAAGCTCAGGGAAAACCCTGGGAAGCTGCATATTCTCGGGAACGGGAAACAGAAAAAGTCCTATCTGTATGTGCAGGACTGCCTGGATGCGGTCCTTGCGGTCACCGGACAGGCAGGGGAGCGGATAAATATTTATAACCTGGGTACGGACGAATACTGCGAGGTGGATGATTCCGCCTCCTGGATTGCGGAACGGATGGGACTGCATCCGGAATTTACCCATGCGGGCGGGGAAAGAGGCTGGACCGGGGATAACCCGTTTATTTTCCTGGATACGAAAAAGGTGCGTTCCCTGGGATGGAAGCCGAAATACGGCATCCGGGAAGGCGTGCTGAAAACAGTGGATTTTCTGGAAAAAAACGGGTGGGTGTTTCAGACACGCGGATAAGGAGGAGACGATGAACATAGGAATCATAGGATGCGGGCTGATCGGCACAAAACGGGCACAGGCTGTCAGTCCGCCGCACAGGGTGAGCGCGGTATGCGACATCCGCGCGGACCGGGCACATGCCCTGGCAGAAACGGTAAACTGCGATTTCGTGACAGACGATTATAAGAAGCTGATAGACAGCGGAAAGGCGGATCTGGTCGTTGTTGCGGTATTAAATTACCAGCTTGCCCCGGTTACGCTTTATGCTGTGCAGCGCGGGGTTCATGTCCTTGTGGAAAAACCGGCCGGAATCAGTTCCGGGCAGCTGGAGACGGTGATGGAGGCACGAAAGGACACGGATGTAAAGGTAAAGGCAGGATTTAACCACCGGTATCATCCGGCCATGCTGCGGGCGAAGGAGATTATGGAGCGGGAAGATACGGGAAAGATCATGTTCATACGGGGCAGATACGGTCACGGAGGAAGATGCGGATATGACAGGGAATGGCGTGCCGATCCGAAACTGTCCGGCGGAGGGGAGACGCTGGACCAGGGCGTGCACCTGATCGACCTCTCGCGCTGGTTCATGGGAGATTTTCAGAGGGCGGACGGATTTGCGGCAACGTATTTCTGGGATATGGATGCGGATGACAACGGATTTATCTGCTTAAGGAAAGAGGACCAGCGTGCGGCATGGCTGCAGGTCAGCTGTACGGAATGGAAAAACATGTTCTCATTTGAGATTTACTGCGAGAGGGCGAAGCTGGCCGTGGAAGGACTGGGCGGCAGCTATGGAACGGAAAGGCTGTATTATTATAAAATGCTGCCCGAAATGGGGCCTCCGGAAACGGTGATTTATGAGTATCCGCGGGGAGATCAGTCGTGGAAGCTGGAACTGGAAGACACTCTGTCCGCCATTGCATCCGGGACACCTCTGCGTATGGGAAGTATTGAGGATGCGTATGAGGCGCTGAAAATCGTAGAAAAAATATACGGGAGGAAACAGATATGATCATTGCAAGAAGTCCGCTCCGGATATCACTGGGAGGAGGCGGAACCGACCTGCCGTCCTGGTATGGGGAACACGGGGGATTTTTAATATCCGCGGCGATCGACAAATATGTCTATATACTGGTACATGAGACGTTTGGGGAGGAAATGCTGATAAAATATTCCAGACAGGAGCGGGTCACATCCCTGGAGGAGATTCAGCATCCGATTATCCGGGAGGCGCTGCGTCTTCTGGACATTGCGCCGAGAAAGCTGGAAATCTGTTCGATGGCGGATATTCCGGCAGGAACAGGACTGGGATCGTCCGGCACGTTTACGGTCGGTCTGCTGAAAGCGCTGCACGCCTGGAAGGGGGACATTGTCAGTACAAGAACGCTGGCGGAGGAAGCCTGTGAAATAGAAATGAACCGTCTGGGGGAACCGGTTGGAAAGCAGGATCAGTATATTGCGGCATACGGCGGGATTACCTGCATGGATTTTCACAGGGACGGTTATGTCTGGGTGGATCCCCTGGGGATGGACGATGAAACGTTATATAACCTGGAGGATCATCTGCTGCTGTTTTTTACCGGATATGCAAGGTCCGCGTCATCCATTCTGGCAGAGCAGGATAAAAAAAGCAGGGAGCATGACAGCGGCATGGCCGCAAACCTGGAATTTGTCAAAGAACTGGGACTGCAGAGCAGGAAGGCGTTTGAGGAAGGCAGTCTGGAGGAATTCGCACGGATTATGAACGTGCACTGGGAATATAAGAAACAGAGATCCGGCGGAATGTCCAATCCGCAGATCAACGCATGGTATGATCTGGCCATGGCAAACGGCGCAAAAGGCGGGAAACTGATCGGCGCGGGCGGAGGCGGTTTTCTCCTGTTTTATGCGGAAGACAAAATACGTCTGCGCAGGGTGCTGCGGGAGGCAGGCCTGCAGGAAGTCCGGTTCCGCTTTGAAAAGGAAGGCGCAAAAATTATCGGATAGGAAGGGGAAACATACAGAACAGGTACAGGGTGGTACAAAAAGATGAAAAACAGACTGGAAGAACTTACGGAGCCGGCAAACGTGCAGGTGGTCGTTATGATGGGCGGAATGGGGACAAGGCTGAAAGGGTGCACGCACGAGCGCCCCAAGCCGCTTGCGGACGTAAACGGGAAACCGTTTTTTGCCTGGCAGCTGCAGCTGTTAAAAAGCGCCGGGTTTCGAAAATTTGTGTTTTGTGTCGGATACAGGGCCCCGGAGATCGAACAGTATTTTGGCGACGGAACAGCCTGTGGCATCCACATTACGTATTCCCGTGACGGGGAGCGGCTGCTGGGCACCGGAGGAGCCATCCGCAAGGCGCTGCCGTATCTGGAAAGCGATTTTATGGTCGTATACGGCGACTCCTTTATGGATATCGATTACACAGAGGTACTGTACCGGTATTATGCCGGTAAAAAGAACGGGAAAAGGGCCCTGATGACGATTCTGAAAAATGAGAATCGGTTTGACAAAAGCAACGTCATTTACAGGGATGGAAAAATTGAACTGTATGACAAGCACAGGCAGGATCCTGCGATGCAGTATATCGATTACGGGGTCTGCATGTATGAGCGGTCATTATTTGAAAATTATCCGCAGGACTGTTTTCTGGACGTGGCAGAGGTGCAGAAAGCCGTGTCCGTGAACGGGCAGCTGGAGGCATGTCCGGTATGGAAGCGGTTTTATGAAATCGGGACGCCGGAGTCCCTGGAGGAATTCAGGGCCTGTGCCGGAAAACGGTTCGGGGAAAAACGGCCGGCGGTGTTTCTGGACCGGGACGGGGTGATCAATGAGATTGTATACAATGAGGATACCGAGGAACTGGAATCCCCGTTAAAACCGGAACAGTTTGTGTTTCTGGACCGTGTGCCGGAGGCGCTTTCGACGATCCGGAAAAAGGGATACTACATTTTTATTGTCACGAACCAGCCGGCAGCCGCCAAGGGAAAGACCACGCTGGGACGGCTGTATGATGTGAACCGCCATATGCAGGAACGGCTTCTGGAACGTCACTGCGGGGCGGACGGCATTTTTATGTGTCCGCATTCGGAAAAAAGGACGGCCCATACAAAAGAAACGTTTCTGAACAGACGCTGCGGCTGCAGAAAGCCGGAGACGGGACTGCTTCAGGGAGCGCTGGAAACCTATCACATCGATCTGCAGCGGTCCTGGATGGCCGGGGATTCCCATACGGATATCCTGGCGGGTCGGAGTGCGCACGGGTCTGATAGGGGACTTAAAATGCGACATGTGTGCGAGACTGCAGCATCACAGGCCGGAGATGATCTGCAAAAGCCTGTACGAGTTTTCTGAAAAATTACCGGAAGGAGGAGCGCGATGAAGCTGGAAGGGCGGGCGGCAATTATTACGGGAGCAGGCCGGGGACTCGGGTATAAAATTACGGAAAGGTTTCTTCAGGAAGGGGCCTTTCTGACTGTCTGCGCGAGGAATGAGCAGGAGCTGAAAAAAAGCATGGTGGTTTTTCAG
>OFHA01001337.1_pt1 | contig 17383 bp, 16 predicted proteins | sample 1521891 | NCBI WGS metagenome assembly OFHA01 (sample SAMEA3504089, study PRJEB24116) | mouse gut metagenome | biome: mouse gut; feature: mouse-associated habitat; material: faeces | place: Denmark | collected 2011
AGCCGATTTCTTAGACCCGGACGGCCGTGCACGCTGTGAAGTGACAGACGAACTTTTAAGTTATATTGATATCCTTGTTGACGGGGAATTTAAGCAGGAGCTTTATGACATCAGTTTGAAGTTCCGTGGCAGCCGCAACCAGCGGATTCTGCAAATCCAGAAAGAAGGATGTCCAGAATTGTTTCCGGTTTAAAAGGGAACTGCTTAAACCTTATGCCAGCCCGCTTTTCTTATAAGCCCACCCAAAAAACACAAGGGCCGCCAGCATATTAACGCCTATAACAAATATATTTTCAAACTTCGGGCTAAAATCCCCTATATTCCCAATCAAAAGGCCAATCTGCCGGGAGTAAACAGCCCCTGCCACTTTGCTGATCGTTTCATTAAATTCTGCAAGCATAGGCAGAAACGAAAATACCAGCATGACCGGAACCGTTACAGATGTAGCCATCATCTGATTCCGGCTTGCCGTTCCAATTGCGGCCCCAATCAGCAGCGAAGCCAGAATCCCTGCCGCCATGATCAATAGGAAGATCATTAGTTCACGCCCCCTATATCCTCCTGCCATTCCCAGCACCAGCGCCCCTGCCATACAAAAAGACCAGATATAACTTCCCATGGCTAGCAGATACTCCCACGGCTTCACCCCGGACATCATAAGCACCCGCAAAGTATTTTTTTCTTTTTCCTCTGCAATCACCGCCGCTATGCTCACCAAAGGCGCCATTCCCACATACATGGCCGAAAACATATTAGCAAAAAAATGAGGCGGCATACCCTCAATTTTAATTGCCTTTTCCATGATAAGGGCCAGTATTGGAAACATAATAAACTGGATAAGTATTTCCTTGTTCTTTAAAGTGTCCTTTATTTGCTTTTCAAAAATTGCCGCGCTGTTTTTCATATTTATTCCAATCCCCTTCCTGTCAGTTCCATGAACACTGTTTCCAGACTCGGCTCCGTAGAGTGAATCGTCTCAACCATTTCCTGTTCCAGATATTCTTTCACCTTTTCCGCAGATGTCCTGTTATTGGACATTTCCACCATTTTCCCATTTAAAAGTCGTAGCAGAAGCTTGTTCTGGTGATTGTACCTGCAGCATACTTCCCCGGGCTGCCCGTATTCCATAATTACCCCCTCATGCAAAAGAGCCACATGATCACAAAGCTTATGGGCCTCCTCCATGTTGTGGGTAGTAAGAAATATAGTGGCTCCCCTGCTTTTTTCCTCCTGTACCAGCTTGTGAATCTCCGCCGCCGTTGCCGGGTCTAAACCGCTGGCAGGCTCATCCAGAAAAAGTATCCGGGGTTCGTTCATCACTGCCCTTGCCAAAGACAGTCTGCTGCGCATCCCTTTGGACAGCTTCATCACAGGCAGTTTCCTGTCTTCATAAAGCCCCACCCTGCGCAGGATCTCGTCGGCCCGTTTCTCCGGAACATCGTATATCCGGGTGAACAGCTTCAAATTGTCGTAGCAGCTCAGCCGCTCGTACAGTCCGAAATTATCCATCATCATTCCCATCTTTGACAGGTTTTCTTTCCTGTTTCCTGCATTTTTTCCAAAAATCTGTACTTCCCCTGCTGTCTGTCTAAGCTGCCCTGTCAGAATCTTGATCAGCGTCGTCTTCCCCGCCCCTGACGGACCAAGCAGCCCAAAAATCTCCCCCTCATGAATCTTCAAATCAATTCCCCTAAGCACCTCTTTTTCTCCAAATCTCTGCACGATGTGCCTCATTTCAACCGTATATTCCATATAGCCTTCCATCCTTTCCATAAGCCGTTCATTTGGGTACGCTGCCCTGATGCCTGCCGGCACATTTTAACTTTGGCATAAAAATATTCACTTCTGCTGTTTCAGCCTGTTCAGCGCATTTTCCATTTTCCGGTTTTCTATTCGTTCCCGCAGCGCCGACAGGGAAAGGCTTATCACAAAGCAGATTCCAAAACACCCGAAAAACATCACCCAAGGCAGCCAGTCATCTACAGGGAACCAGTCAAAAATCCGTATATAAGCCGCCATCATAACAAGTATGGAAACCACCATGGCTGCACTCCTTGCAACGATACGCATATTTTTAAAAACCACATCCGTAAAGAACAAAAATCTCATAATTACAATCCACACCGATGTGGAAAAAAACTGTACCATGATCGACAGACTAAGCCCTTCTTTTCCCATGGAAAAAAGGCTGGAAATGTCTTTCGCTTCTTCCCCGAACAGCCAGCAGAAAATGTTCAATATAATAATGGAAAATCCAAAGATTCCAAACACCTGCTCCGCATAGTCAAATATTGTTTTTTTCTCTTCCATTTACTTTACCCCCAGTTTCTTTTTAAGCCCTTCCGCATACTGCCTGGAAACCATGACCTGCTCGCCGTCTTCCAATGTCACTTTGATTTTCCTGTTGATGTCCGCCTTTAAGGACCTGACGTATTTAAGCTGAATCAGGCAGGATTTATTTGCCCGGAAAAAGCCATATTCATCAAGCTGCTGCTCCAGCTCATAAAGCTTTAATCTGGATTCATAAACGGCATCCTCCGTATATACGAATGTCTTCCGGTCCACTGATTCAAGATAAATGACCTTCGTCACATCCAAAAAGTAGGTTTCATCCTCTTTGAGCACCGTCAGCTTTTTGTCCATGACCATCAAAGTGGCCAGCATTCTTTCAACCGCCGGGGTCAGCTTCCTGCATGAAAAAACAATCTCTATGTCTTCTATATCTTCATTTATGTTGATTTCTATCTTCAATTCCCAGCCTCCTTTTTATTCCCTTCACTGAACATATCATGCCCAAAATAAAACGGCAAGATGCTTTCTCCCATGTTGCCGGAATCCTGTCATCAGATGCCGGAAAAGCAGCATTTCAACAAACGCTGCCACGCTTCGCGAGCCAGCTTATTGTAATAAAAAAGATGCAGTGCTCTCCCGAAAAGTGAAAGCATCGCATCCTTTTTCCTTGCAGCAGCCCAGACCATCCTGTCTACTCCCTTACCTCCTTTGGCAAAAATATTATCCCCGTCCGGAGCGCTATATGCGGTTTGGGAACAGAATGTCTGAACGGCCTGGCTGCACATCCCCCCTGCTGCTGCCCCGAATCCGGCAACTCGTCCTTTGGCACCAGCAGTTCTTCCATATGTACGCCCAGAATTTTGGAAAGTACAAACAAATGATCCACAGATGGCAGAATCTGCCCCTTAAACCAGCGGTAAACCGGCTGGGGGCAGGACAGATTCAGCATATTCTGGATATCCTTCACGGCATACCCTTTCTGCACAATTAAATTTTTAAGATGAATCCCCGTTCTGATCATATCAATGCTTGGGTAAGTATTTCTCTCTGCCATATATGCCTCCCGGAATCTGCCTCCAAAATTTAAAAAACATGCCCTGTGATCCGTCTCTATACATCTTTTGTCCGGTCCCAGTAATAATCAAGCGCCTGTATATTGGCAAATAGATTTCTACAAAAATTGTACCCGTCCTTCTTGGCACAGTTGACATGAAACAGGCTGTAAATTCGCTCTATATACGCATCGTCCATGACCCTGCCAAAAATGATGTCCCATACACTTTTATGCAACAGTATATCCTGGTTATTGCGTATAAAAAAATTTTCTCTCTGGACCCTGTCCAAAACCCGGAATTCCTCATATTCTTCCTGTGCAAACTGATGAAGCATTCTGAAATTCTTAATGATATCCGCTTCAAGTTCCGGTTTCATCCTACATCCCGGAATGAAATCTGCCAGCTCCCTGTAAGAATTGATATCATATTTTTCTTCCTCACAGGCTTTCCTGTTCTTTCTTAAGTCATCCTGCCTGCACACACTGTCAGCATCATCATACAGTACAGACTGCAGAATATCCCCGCTGCCGTTTTCTTCCGATTCCTTTAACAGACTTTCTATCAGGGAAGGCACATCGCACTGGCTTCCGAACACTTCCTGGCTGTCTTCCACAATCTTTTCCAGCGGATAAAAAGCATTTACATTCCTGTTTCCTGCCCCGCAGAGCCGTCCCATGACCTTGGCAAACATTTTCTGTATGTTATCCACTTCTCCGCAATCGGCATTTTCCGTTGAAAGCTTCGTATAATCGAATGTCTCTTTTGATTTTATATGTAATTTGGATTCTATGATTTTATGCAGAAATTCTTCCGGCCCTGCCTGCATCCCTTTGGGGCTTTCCACCACGATCCTGCACAGTTCCTTAAAGTCATAGCCCATCTCCAGATATTCTTTCATGTATGCAGAGAAACCATGCTGGTCTATCTGGAAGCGTGTAAAACGCTCCCTGTAATGCTGCGCTATCTCCTCCGCGCTAAACTCCCTGCGCACAAAAGCTCCCAGCCCGGCGTCCTTAGCCTCCAGGGTAAGGAGGTAAAAGGCTTCCAGCTGCTTGTCCTCAGGAATTCCTGACTGTCTTACCCGCATCAACAGCTTTTCCCTGACCGCGGTGACAGGCAGGCCGATGGGCGTATCTAAATACTGGTTGGCCCATGCCACTGCCTTACGGCACTGCCCTGCTGAAATATCACCGGAAACCATCGCCGCGTCCGGGAAGCGGTCTGTAATCAGACAGGCCACAGCCAGCAGGTAAATATGGCTGTCCTCTCCCTGAGTCTTGTTGCCCCAGATATTGATACAGCCGGAAGTTTTTATGATATCATCCATATCGGGAAGGACAGCGCACAGGATATCTGCTCCGTTGTCCTTTGTCTGCCCGTCCGGCAGATAAGCATGGATATCCCCATAGAGCACATAGTTTTCCGTATTTTCCCCTGTGCGCAAATCGCCAATAGAATTCCATCCATGATATCCTGTTCCAAACAGATTCTCTCTGTCCTTCGTCCTTACTGAAAAAGAATAAAGCAGACCGTTTCTCTCTGCCTCTATTCTGTCCATGAACGCATAGTGATCAATCAAATGTAATGTTTCCTGATATACCCTTTTCCATTTATCCGGTGCAATTCTTTGGGGAATAATTTTCAGGTCAATAAAAATACCCATCTGCGGCCTCCTTTGTATTCCTATTTAATATAAGGATCCTTCGCGAAGTGTACTATCTGTTGTTTATAATAAGCTGTCCCACGAAGCGCGGCAGCGTTTGTTATGACCTGATTTTATTATTTCTAAGGGTAATTGTCATTAGACATCTAGTCCAAAAAGAGACAAACAAAATACGGTTTATTATTTCAAATTACAGATATCTGTCACGTATTTTATCAATCAGCTCCTTGTCTGCAGGCAGCCATTCAACACTGCTTAAAGTTTCTTTTGTCAGCCATTTTGACGCTTCATGTTCTTTCAGCACCAACTTACCTGCTTTTATAACGCACATAAAACAATGCATTGTCAAATGGAACTTGGGATAGTCGTATTCTACCGTATCAATAAGCTCTCCTACTTCTATGTCTATCTCTAATTCTTCCTTTATTTCCCGAATCAGGGCTTGCTGCGGCGTTTCTCCCGTTTCCATCTTACCACCTGGAAATTCCCACCCATCCTTAAATTCTCCATACCCTCTTTGGGTCGCAAAAATTTTATCATCATTTTTTATAATTGCAGCCACTACCTCTATTACTTTTTTTCTCTCTCTTTCTATCACAATTTATCCTTTCCCGCTAAAAGCAATCTGTCATCCCTTTAAAGTCTTCCTTCCACCAGATAGGCAGGATGCCACCGGATTCACCTGTCGTCTGCCGAATGTCAGCTTACTATGTAATCATATAAATCTTCACGTACCGGCGTCTCTAAAACATATTGTATCTCAACAGCCTTTTTATTTGTATTTGGCATTACAAATTCATGTGCCTTACCTGTGGCATATATTTTTCCTAAATAATAAAATTCTTTTGAAATTTTATCATCTTTATTTTTACGGACAAATAATTCCATATCCACACCCAATTCTTTTGCATGCAGTGCAGTACGCACATCTTCCGACTCTAAACTGCGCCCTGATTTAGATATTGCTACTAATAAACTTGGTGTTTCCAGCCTGTCTTCATATTTAATTGTGTCCGCAATATTTTCTGTTTTATCATAATTAATAAAGACCGGATAAGTTTTTGTTTTCTTATCATACTTATACCCACCAATATTTAATGCTACTTCTCCTTTTTCCCATTCCAGTAATCGGCAGACATCTTCATATGTATATTTTGCATATAGTTGAAACATAGTATTTTTGTACGGCTTCCCATAATCTTTTTGATTCCTATACAGGCCAAATTCTATTATTTCATTGACTGCATTTAAAAACTGTTCATTATGAAGCATTTGCTCAAAGGATTCAGAAATTTTATAATCATTTGCTTCCGGCTCTATAAATACACAATCTGCGTAAGTGTCCTTTGCCGAGCCTGTCGTAAACTCATTGGTCAATATATTTACAACATTAACTTCCGTTTTTTCCGTCACCTCAAGGTGATAATCTTCCTTTAAATCTTTTCTCAAATTCTTCCACAATTCCTTACGGTATTTCAACAAACGCTTTATTGCCAAAAGTTCATGCACTCTTTTCCCAGAAGCAAATTTTTTTGAAATATATTCAAGAACATTTTCCTGCTTACTGCTGAATTCTGCCGTATATTCCTTTTCGTATTTTTGCAAAAATTTGTGATAAGAACCTAACGATTTATTATCAAATATTCGAACCGGATCAATAGAGCCATATTTTTCAAAATCCATCAGATTAGGTACTCTGCCTAACTTATATTTCAATTCCTGATAACCTGCTTTAATCAAACGGATATCGTTAAAGTTAGCTGTATCAATTGACTGATAGATTCTCTTTTTGGAAACTTCATCAAAATGAATCGTAGAACTTCCCGGTATAATTTTTGCCCCTTCCCGCACGTATCGGCGAATCGTGTCTTTATTATAGGATTTATCCCCCGATAAAGCGATAGGAATCATAAAATTATTCATATAATTTCCAATGAAATCAAGAATTACCACATACTCTTTATTTTCCGCTTTTCGTAATCCTCTTCCTAATTGTTGGACAAACACAATGGGACTTTGGGTAGGACGCAGCATAATAACTTGATTGATTGCAGGGATATCTACGCCTTCGTTAAAAATATCGATCGTAAATATATAGTCTAAATAATCTTCGGCCGAATCGCTGCTTATTTTCTCTATACAAGCTTCCCTCTCTGCCTGCGAATCCTCGCCGCATAAAAATGTGCTGCGGTATCCCCGTTTATTAAATTTTGCAGCCAACTCTATGCCTTCCTGCTTGCTGTTGCAAAATACCAAACCCTTTACTTTTTTGCCACTATATCCATAATACTCTGCCTGCTTTAATACATAGTCCGCGCGTTCATCTGAAACAAGCCTGGTAAAATTCCTTATGCCGCTGTTGTCATCAAAAACTTCTCCATCAATCTCTAAATCAGTAATGCCAAAGTAGTGAAATGGGCAAAGCAGGTTTTCCTCTAATGCCTGCTGCAGTCGGATTTCATATGCAATATTATGGTCAAATAGCGAATAGATATCAAAACCATCCGTACGCTCCGGGCTAGCTGTCATGCCAAGCCAGAAGGAAGGCATAAAGTAATTCAATATTCTTTGATAGCTCTCTGCGCCAGCGCGGTGCACTTCATCAATAACTATTGTGCTGAATTCGTCTTTGCTGAAATGTTCCAAAATTTCCGGCTTAGCCATCATCTGCATCGTTGAAAACAAATAGTCTGCCTCAACTTCTTTAGAATTCCCTGACAAAAGCCCGAATTTCTTTGTTTTTCCAAATACTTTTTTATAACTTACAATTGCCTGTTTCGCAATCTGCTCTCTATGTACGATGAAAAGCATTTTATCAGGCTGTTCCTCTCTTATCGCAAAGGCCGAGGCATATGTTTTTCCAGTTCCTGTTGCTGAAATCAAAAGTGCTTTCTTTGCCCCTTCACTTTTCATCTTCTGCAAACTATTGATAATAGTCTACCTGCATTTTATTTGGCTGTAAACAGTACTGCTCGAAAACCGGAATTTCTGCCCTTTTTGCCTGTTCTCTCTGCTTTTTAACCAGCGAATACTTTGTCCGGTAGTTTTCAATAAATTCAGCATAGTCTAACGTATATTGGGCACCCCAAAGCTCATTATACTCATGTATTATCTGCTGTGTATATTCACCTTGACTTGTAGAAACTAATCTGGTATTCCACTCTTTATTCTTTGTTAAAGCCTTTAAAGTCATATTGGAACTTCCCACAATAATGCGGTAAGTTTCCTTTTCCCTGAAAATATATCCTTTTGTGTGGAAGTCTTCTCTGTTTTCTTTACAACAATACATTTTTAATTCAATGTTTTTCAGCCCGGCAAGCTTATCCAATGCTTCCGGCTGACTAAACATTAAATAATCGGTAGTCATAATTCTTCCATGAATATTTTTTCTTTCCAGTTCTTTTAACGTCTGTAAAAGTGGTGTAATACCACTCATTGTAATAAAAGCTACACTAATAGCAAACTCATCACATACTGCAAGTTCATCTTCAACCGTTGCTAAAACTTTTCGTCCTTCTTTATAATTGTTGGAAATAAATTGAGGTCTGTATGCTAGATTAGATGTATTAGCAGCATTTATAAATGCCGTTGCCATCCCTTGTTCAATTTGGCTTGCAAAAGTTTTATTCATTTTCATCTCCCAATTCCTGAATTGCATGGTAAAACTTTCTTGTCATTACATTATTTTAAATCATTATTCTCATAATGTTAATAGCCAAATAGCATAAACGCTCCTTGTCTGCTCACTTCTGCCCTGCTTGCTTTTTCACATGCTCCCAAAACTCCTCCGTCCCCGACCAGTATTTTATTCCCCAATTCTCAAAATTCCATTTATCCATATAATCATTACACTCATAATCCACGTAATAAATCTTTTCATCTCTGACAATGAAATTTGTAGGAAAATAATCAATATTAAGCCCTGCCGCATACACTTTGCTGCTCATTTCCCTTGCCTGTATAGTGTACTTATCTTTCATCCTGCCTGCCAGCACCAGCTCATAAACAGTAGGTCCTTCAATATATTCTTTTAAAATCCTTTCTCTTTCCTCATCTGCTTCCAGCATTTGGGGCATTCGTATTCCCGTTTTGCACAATTTTATATATGCGGATTTTTCAGCCTCGATTTTATTGCCAAACTGGTAATAATCACAAGGTTCGTGATGAATCTGCTTGAGCACATACTCCTTCCCATGACGCCCTGCCAGATAGGAATATCCTCCCTTTCCATGCCCAAGCAGTTTGATGATTTCATACTCTTTTCCGTTTACACTCATACTCTCCATATATGCCCTCTGTTGCGTATGCCAACAAACGCTGCCACACTCCACGAACCAGCTTATTGTTACAAAGTCACTTTATTGATTAAGATTCCATTGGCCTGCAGGTATCCTTTGTCATAATTTCCGGAATAAATTACGTTCCCCCTGCTTTCAACCGGAACCTTTCCGGCTTCCCCGTTCAAATATACTTCTATCCCAAAGCTGCTGCCTTCCAAGTATTTCACATAGTGAATCAAGCGGCGGTTTTCTGCTTCATGCTTCCACTGGATTTGGCTGCTTTTCATGTGGGGATAAGTATTTCTAAGAGCAATAATTTTCCTGACTTCCCCAATAATCTGATTGTATCTTCTGCTCTCGATCTCATCCCAGGGCATGGTCTTCCTGTTATAAACACCCTCTGCACCCGACATTGCGATTTCAGTTCCGTAATACAGACAGGGGGAGCCGGGCATGGACATGAGAATCACAAGCTGTTGCAGCAAAATGTCAATATTCTGGCACCTGCTGTAAGCCCGTTCAATGTCGTGGGTATCCAGAAAATTAAACAGCACCTGGTTTACCTGCTCTGGGTACAGGCAGTAGCAGCGGTTCATGCCATACATGAACCCTGTGGAATCCATTTTCCCGCCCTTCTCCAATTCATCCTCCACCCAGAATTCATTCATACTTTCCAAAAAGGGATAATTCATCACAGAGTCATATTCATCTCCCTGCAGCCACTGGACGGAATCATGCCAGATCTCCCCCAGCAGGAAAATCTCCTTGTTGACTGCTTTTAATTCCCGGTGGAGCTTCTTTATAAACGCGTGGGAAATTTCATTCCCCACATCGAACCGTATTCCGTCGATGCCCCATTCTTCCACCCAGTATCTACATATTTCTGTAAAATAATCCATGACCTCTGGGTTATTGGTATTGAGTTTCGGCATATATGCCTCGAAAGCAAAACTGTAGTATCTGCCGTCTTTTGTCTTGGAATAGTCGCCTGCTTTCAGCTCGCCATTTACAAAAAACCAGTCAAAATACCGGGAATCTTCTCCTTTTTCCAGCACATCTTTCCATGCGGGAAATTCTACACCGCAATGGTTGAATACAGCGTCCAGCATGACCCGTATACCCAGACTGTGGGCCTTGCGGAGCAGTTCCCTCATATCCTCCCCGCTCCCAAAATCCGGGTCAATCTTTTTGTAATCAAAGGTATTGTACTTATGGTTGCTGCCGGATTCAAAGACTGGGGTAAGATAAATCCCTGATATCCCCAACTCCTTGAGGTATTCCAGCCTGCTGATTATCCCCCGCAGATCTCCCCCGTAAAAATCCGAGTGGGACATATTGTTCCGGTCATTCCAGTCTTTTAATTGTACGCTCTTAGGACTTTCGTCTCCCCTGCAGAACCGGTCGGGCATGATCTGGTACCAGATGGTATCCGCCGCCCACGCCGGAGGCTGGCAGACGTCGGCGCTGTTCAGCCACGGGAATTTGAAATACTGCTTCATCCTTCCGGGTGTCTTTAACTGCTCCTTTGTATAAAAATCATCCTCCATCATATATATCTTTTCACCGCCGCCGGAAATCTCAAAATAATACTGCTCCCTTTTAAACTCCGGTTTCAGTCTGACACTCCATATGTAAGCCCGCGCCAGTTCCTTTTCCCTGTTCATTTTGACCGGTATGCCCTTCCATGGACTGTCAATGGAAAGACCGGAACTATAAGGGTCTTCATGTATCACACTGACAGCCTCTACATCCTTTCCCGTCCTTAAATTAAGTACAACAGTCTCATGATCCAGCGCATAACAGTCTGTAAACGCACTTCTATGTAAGATACTCTCCAGTCTCATATCCAGCCTCCTATAATTATAAAAGATTTTATATTTGCATTATACTATTTGATCTCTTATAATTCTTATAGAATATGCCGATATTTTTAACACAAAACTATTACATTGATTATATAAAAGGTGTTGAAAATCTATTTGTAAATGGAAGCTCACATCCTGCAAAAGGCAGTTTCAAACATACTTTGGATTAAAATGAGGTGAACGATGGACCATTCTGTCATGCATGAGACCAAAACCCACGGAAAGCTTTCCTTTCCTTACACCGTTTATTGCGGAAATATCCCCGAATATCTCCACTCCTACCCTCTCCACTGGCACGACGAAATGGAAATCATCTATGTAACCGGAGGAAGGGGTATCGTTACCATCCAGACCAGCGAATATACCGCGCAGACCGGGGACCTGCTTATTCTGCCTCCCCAGATCGTGCATTCTATGAAGCAGCTTGGAAACGAGTCCATGACGTATTTCAATATTTTATTTCATTTTTCACTGTTAAATGGCAGTGATAACTGCTATGAGAAATATATCAGACCTTTTTACGAACATACCAGAACCGTTCCCCCTTACTTTCCCGCCGGCAGCGAGCCTAACCGGCTGATGCTGCCTTACATTTGCTACCTGATTGCCAACAGAAAAAAGAGCTACACCGGGTACGAATTAATGATAAAATCACACCTTTTTGTCCTCATGCATTATCTTTATCTGTACAGCGCCCGGATAAGTGACGGGGAACTGTCCCTCCAGTCCACCTATGATAAGCTAAAAAAACTGCTTCTTTATATACAGGGCAGCTATGACAAACCCATTTCTGTTGCAGACGCCGCCGCTGTCTGCGGTTTTTCAGAAAGCCATTTTATGAAATTGTTTAAGGAATTGACCGGCCGGACCTTTACCCAATATCTGAAAGACTTCCGGCTGGAGCTTGCCGCAGACCAGCTTGCAGGAAGCAGCCGCAAGATAATAGAAATAGCCGAAAACACCGGATTTGCCAACCATTCCTATTTCACCCGCTCATTCATTGCCAAATACGGCGTATCACCGTCGGATTACAGAAAGTTAGGCAATACGGTTATAGAGCGTGCTTAAAAATTGCCCTAAAACAGACGAAGCTGTTCGTAGTTTTTATTCTCCGGAAATTCATGGAGATAGGCAAACACTTCGTCCACTTTACTTATAATCCCATGCTTCCTGCACACGCTGTAAAAAAGTTTCATCAGTTCAGCATTATTACTGCTTCCAACCTCATACGCACATCCGTAGTTTTGCTGGTATCTTTCCCGCAGTCCCGGGAAATGCTTATCCAGGGCCTCATAAAAGTACTCCCTGTTTCCCTCCCGCAAAGTCATACCCATGCCGAAGCAGAGAATCCCCTTCACATCCGCCCGGATACAGTAATCCAGTATGCCCTCCACATTTTCTTTTGTATCATTAATAAAAGGAAGCAGCGGAGAGAGCCATACCACTGTGGGGATCCCGTTTTCCTTAAAAATCTGCAATGCTTCAAACCGCTTCCGGGTAGTGCATACTTCCGGTTCCAGTATTTTACATAAATTCTCATCATAGGTTGTCAGTGTCATCTGCACAACACATTTTGACTGGCTGTTTATCCTTTTCAGAATATCCAAATCTCTTAAGATTCTGTCCGATTTTGTCTGGATGGCAAGGCCGAATCCATACCTGTCTATAATTTCCAGGCACTTGCGGGTCATCCCCAGGCGTTCTTCGCAGTGCATGTAAGGATCGCACATGGCCCCTGTTCCAATCATACATTTTTTACGTCTGGAGCGAAGCGTCTTCTCCAGCAGTTCCGGTGCATTTTCCTTTACTTCAATATCTTCAAAGACATGATTGATCTGATAGCACCTGCTCCGGCTGTCGCAGTAAATACAGCCGTGGGTGCATCCCCTGTACAGATTCATGCCGTTTTTCGCTGATAAAATTCCTTTTGCCTGCACAAAATGCATATTTTTTCCTTCCGCCAGCATTTTAATCTGAACCGTTTTTCTATTTATTGTATATCTGTTTTCACATCAATGTCTATCAATCCTGCCTGTTTATAGGATGTTTACCTCTTATGTCTATCTGCATTTCGGTTAGCTGCCCCTGTTATACTCCCACATTCTTCTGGTAAGAAGAAACCGACACCAGGTAGCATACCAGAAATACTGCCAGAACGGTCAGCGCACTTCCCACATGGATGGCTGTCAAATTTGTATTCATTATCATCCCCAGCGCATGTACAGAAAAACAGGATGATATCCCCATAACAACAAAGGGAATTCCATAGGCCGCCCCAAGTTCAGCGGTAATGGATTTTCTAAGAATTTCCCGGTCAAACCCCATTTTTATCATGACACTATAACGCTCTTTTTCTTCGAAAGAATCATTAAACAATTTTAAAAACATAATGCTTCCTGCTGCCAGTATAAAGACCAGAAATACAAAAATGCACAGGGAAAATACCACTTTCACCCAATAAATCCGGTTACTGCCCGGATCAATTGAAACAATTCCAATGTAACCTCCCTCTGTCTCAATCTTTTCCATATAGGCATTCAGCGCTTCTTTTATATTTTGGTAAGCCGTAGCGTCTTCTATGTGGTAGCTGTAGCAATGAAGATTCTGTCCCAGGAGCTGCAGACCGGCAAATTCGCTGTCGTTTACCATATAAAAGCTTACCTGGTCCTGCAGATATCCAAGATAAGAGATGTCGGTTTCTTCTATCTGCTCATAATCCCTGCCGCCTATCTCCATCTTTCGGTGTTCCCTGTCAGTCAGCAGGGAAAAAAGGTACATATGTGTTACCCGCACTATCTGTCCTTCGTCCGGCTCTTTCAGGGAAAATTCCTTTCCAATATCCGCTGCCAGATCCTTAAGTTCCGAATAGGATACAAAGGCATATTTGCCTGCATTTTCACTGGCTTTCACCAAAGAACCTTCCAGCCCGGTAATCTGGATCTGCGAACAGTAATCAATTTCTGAATACTGTTTTATCACTTGATTTAAGTCAGCATCCAAGTCTCCCCGACTGCTTAACACCTGAACGGTATATGTGCTGTTGAATTTCATGATGTTGTCATACCGTTCCCGCATGGCAAAGCCTGCTGCCAAAGCTGTTACCGAGCAAAGGGCAAGAACACATACCATGGCATAGGTACGGTAATTCTTCTTCATCCGGAAAATCATATTGTTTATCCAAAGGCATCTTTGCTTGTTGTAAAGGAATCTCTTATTCCCTGCAGCTTTCTGGAAAATAAATGGAATCGCACCGCCAAACACCATATAAACTCCGACTGTCACTAAAACCACTGCTGCCACAATGCCAATCTGGGATTCCACACCGCCTTCTCCTTCTCTGACTGCCAGGTAAAATCCTGTCCCGAGAACTCCCAGGCCAAGCAGGGTCTTGAATACCAGCAGCACAATATTCTGCCTGACATATTCATTCTGCCTAGCCCCTGTTATCATGCCCAGCACACTGCTTCCTGTAATATTCACATAGCCCTTCAAGGTAAATATCAAATAGATGATAAGATAAATCCCCACAGTATTCAACACCGGGCGCAGTGTAAACTGAAAATCAATGTCAACCGCAATATCGGATAAGGCCAGCGTTATCATCTGGAACAAATGGGTGGTGAGCACTCCTGCCGCAAGCCCCAGCCCCAGTGCTGATGCTCCCGTCAGCACAGTTTCTATCATATAAAGCCTGCCGACTTTTTCATTCGGAAATCCCATAAAAATATAAATACCAATCTCCTTTTTTCTCCGGTTCAAAAAAACGTTGGTAGAATACCAGATAAAGAAAAATATAAAGCACACCAGCACAAAAGATATTGCCGAAACTGCCGTATGGATCTGCCTGGTATTCTTTTCCCCAAGCATTTTAAATGTATCCGTATAAAGAATATTTTGAAAATCGAAAACTACAATTATGGTGAAAGCTAACGAGATTATCAGGGAAAAATAACTTTTCATATTACTTTTAAAATTTTTGAATGCAAGTTCCATCATTTTCATGAGAAGTCACCTCCCATGGAAGTCTGTATATCAATAATTCTGTCATAAAATTCTTTCCGGCTATAGCCTGCGCTTATCTTACATTTAATCATCCCGTCACTTAAGATATATACATCCTTTGCATAGGAAGCACAGAAAGGGTCATGAGTCACCATAAGTATGGCCGTGTTCCTGCTTTCGTTTATGTTCTTAAGACATTCCAGCAAATCCTTTCCTGCCTTGGAATCCAATGCCCCGGTTGGCTCGTCCGCGAAAAGAATCTCCGGTCCGGTAATCAGTGCGCGGCAGGCCGCTCCCCTCTGCTTCTGTCCCCCGGAAAGCTGATAGGGATATTTGTTCAGGTGCTCTCCCAGCCCAAACATACCGCTGACCGCCTCTACCCTCTGAATGCACTCTTTGGCCGAAACTCCGTTCAGGGCCAGCGGAAGGGCAATATTATCCTGCAATGTCATGGTATCCAGCAGATTGTAATCCTGAAAAATAAAACCGATTTTGTCCCTGCGAATCTTCGCTAATTCCCTGTTGGAGACTTTCCCAATATCCCTGCCGCCTAAGAATACCTCCCCCAGCGTAGGTTTATCTATGGTGGAAAGAATATTCAGCAGCGTAGTCTTGCCGGAGCCGGATGGGCCCATAATGGCTATAAAATCATTGGAATAAACCGTCAGGTCAATCCCTTTAAGCGCACGCATCTTAAAATTTTTTGCACCGTAATCCTTAATTAAATTCTTAACCCTAACAACATTTCCATCATTCATATCAGTATCCTCCTATTTCAGTTCCGCGCAGATGCTGGCCAGTTCCGCATCCTCACTATACAGCACTGCATCCTTTAGCGGATAGTACTATTATAAATGACTGTTTTCCATAAATCCTTACATCCCCATTACAAAAGATTTCCCTGTATTACAGTTTTTGTAATGTTAAGTAATAATCATTATTTTTAAATATAATGCAAAATCTTGTATAACTTCCATACTCACTTTCTGCCTGTATCTCATGTCCAAGCCTGCCAATAATCTTTGACACCATATATAATCCCATGCCCGTAGATTTGTACTTCCCGTTATGCCGGTTACTGCCCGTAAATCCTTTTTCAAAGATTCTCCTTATATCGCTGCTTTTGATCCCTTCCCCGGAATCCTCCACAAACAGCCGGGTTTCCTGTTCTTCCTGTTGGGCCCATATGTGAATGACCGGGTCTTGTTCTGCATACTTTAATGCATTATTTATCAACTGGTCCAGCACATAGACCAGCCAGGACGGGTCTGTATACACAAAAAAACCTGCCACATCAAGCTTGATCTCGACCCTTTTCTGAATCAGGAAAAACTGGTTATTTTTGATGGATGTCCTCACACATTCCATCAGGGATGTTTTCTTAACCTGCAAATCAAAAACCGGGCTTTGCAGTCTGCATCCAAGCATCATGGCGTTAATCTGCTGGTTCATTTTTTCAAGCTGCTCCCTCATGCCCTTGCGGATTTTTCTGTCAGCAATTTTTTCCTCCATCAGAAAACAGGCCGCAAGTGGAATCTTAAACTCATGGCACCATCTTGCCACATGATCCTGCAGCTCGCAGTTTTCCTGAAACTTTTCCTGCAATTCCGCTGTAAGAACCTGCATATCGTGTTCCGCTACGTCTTTATTATCAAAGTCCGGAAGGAGATGACAAATGGTACTGTCCCCCCGCATAAGTTCTTCCTTATAAATCTGTACTTTTTTATCTTTATAAAAATCAAATCCCCAAAACAGCAGAACTGCCAGCGTCAAAAGAAAATCCAGATAATACAGATACTTTAACTCCTTTTGTCCCATAAGAAAAATAAAGAAAAAGTTAAATAACCCCATAACCGCCAGGCACAGTCCATAATATTTCCATTTTCTCCTAAAAAAACTCATGGAATGAAATACCCCTGTCCTTTCTTTGTCCGGATAATGTCCTCCCCGCAGGCGGCTTTCAGTTTGCTCCGCAGCCTGCATATGACGGTTGTCAGCGTGCCGTCCGAGACAAATTCATCCGTATTCCACAATTCCATCATCAATTCATCCCGGGTTGCCACCCCAGGTCTTAGTTCCATCAGCCTGGCAAGAATCCTGCGCTCCGACTTCGTCAGTTCAACTTCTTTTCCTTCAAAAAATAACATGCCGGAATGGGTCTCAAAATGCATCCCGCCCTTAATGAAAACCTGTTCCTTAACCCGGTACTCGTAGGTCCTCCTTAAG
>OFHA01001341.1_pt1 | contig 17326 bp, 17 predicted proteins | sample 1521891 | NCBI WGS metagenome assembly OFHA01 (sample SAMEA3504089, study PRJEB24116) | mouse gut metagenome | biome: mouse gut; feature: mouse-associated habitat; material: faeces | place: Denmark | collected 2011
AATGCGTGGCAACATTTTGGCAACAGAAAATCAGCAAGCCATAATAAATGATGTAGTTGATATAAAAATAGGTGTGTATTTGCATAAAACTTAAACAAATATAGTTAATGACAACAAAGAACACGCCGAGTTCGAATAGACAGTTAAAGTCCGCAAGGCCAGTATTTATGCTGGTTTGCGGACTTCCATTTTACAATTGCTTCTAATTTGCTTCTAAAATTAATATCTATAATTGTTAATGCTTTGTTCCATTCCATTTTCATCTGTATATTTCCACCAATTCCAACCATTAGTTGAAACGGTGTCGGGAGCACCTAAATCAATTTTTGCTTTATCAGCAGCAGTAGAGACAGAAAATTTATTTCCATTGTACAATACTTGTTGTGTTTCTATGTTATAAACTGCGGTTGCTTTTTTCTTACGATAGTTGCCCCAGATTGAAATTGTTCCAGTGTAATTAGCTATCTTCTTAACATCTATAACAAATTTGCTTTCTATCATTTCTTGTTTAGAAATAATCATTTCATTTAGTTTATTGAAAATAAGCTTGGCACGTTCTTCTACAAATGTGTCATAAAAATTTTCATATAAGCCAGAAAGAATATCAGTAGGAATCATATGATTGGATAATACCTCTAAAAACTGAGGATTATTTTTCAATATTTCATTCATATATATGTGAGGTGCTTTTTTACTAATTTTTATGTTTGTTATTTTGGGGATAAGAGTTCTGTTTGCAACACTGTTGATTAGATTTCTATCCGCCTCTTCATCTAAAGTGTCATTTAAATAGTCTTTAGGAAAGATATGGTGATCGTCTATTTTATCTGTAAAGGAAATCTTGCTACAATTATTCCAATCTAATAATCCACCAGCACTATAATTGATAAAATTCAAAATTGCAATATAAATAGCACTTCCTTTTTTGTTATAAGGTATAATATCTTCATGGCTAGAAATCATAGGTTTAAGTTTTTTAATGTATGACTTATCAGTTATTTTTTGCTTATTTGAGATGAATGTCAACATTGTTGAATCAAGTAGGATTGTTTCATTACTAGCTGAGACATATCGTTGTGACAGAACGGAACTCCAATACCAATATTCAAAAAAATCTTTCTGCTCTTGATTCATTTGGGAAAAATTTTTACTTGGTAAACCGCGCAAAAACATCATTATAGGAATAAGAGTATTCGAATAAGGAATCCAATTATAATTTAAAATAAAGTTATTATAATTCAAATATTCAATCGTTGATTTATATAAATTAACAATTTCATCCCAATATAAATTAAAATGGTCAGAATTTAATTGACCTAATATATATTTTTTGTCAACTTTTTTTCCGTTACTTACTAAATAAGCTATAGAGCGGGCAAGAATCTCTCGGTTCAAAGTTATATGAGGATTTTGAGCCTCGAATTCTTCAATTTTTCTTTTCAGATTAAAGCCATTTATTAATTTGGCTACCAAAATATCAATAAAGGTTAAGCTAATTCCTAAACTGTTACTTCGTTCAAAAAAAAGAGCAAATTTATCTGCTGACATATCAAGAAGAAAATAAGCAACCAGTTTTTGACTTTTAAATAAGTCTTCTAATTTTTGGATTGACTGCAAGTATAATTTAAATGCTTTTTTATATTCCTCTTTTTGTAATCTTTGTGAAAAAGTCAGTTTTTTGAAGTATTCTTCTATTTCATCTTGCATTAAGGAGTCATCTATTTTTTTGTAAACAGTGGAAAGATTGATGGATAGATGTTCAGAATCCTCACAACCGTCTATTGTCAATACACAATTTTCTAAAGGAATTGATTTTAAAGATATATCTTGAAAATCTTCATCTATTTCGTCATGATTTTTCATAATGACCCAAACATTGTCAATGCCTTTTAAAGCACGATAAATAGAGGTAATACGTTGTTGACCATCTAATACTAATCTAAAATTATTTATTTGAACTTTGCTTTTAATTTCGTCTTGTGATAGGAATTTACTTGTTAATTTCTGGCGACTTCCTTTACCAGATCTAGGACGATTGTCTAATTCACGAACAGTTAATCCAAAGGAAGGGATACCATAGATAATTGAGCCTACAAAAACATCTTTGACAAATGAATCAAAAAGGTCATAAGTTCTAGTAATATCTCAAACAAAGTCACGTTGGAATTCTGGCAATGCAATGTTTCCAGAATCGATCATTTCAATAATTCCAATTATTGATTCGGTATTAAAGTTTGTAGGGTTTGCTGATGTACTCATTCTTTTTTCTCCTATGTGTTTGAAATTTTTACAACAATATTTTCAATACCTTTTCGTACAATTATGTTATTATCTACCAATCTTTTTTTGATTTCCTCACATTTTTCTTCCATATCTTTAACCTCAGCGAGATATGTTTCTTTAGTCGGGAATTCGCTTTCTGCATTCTTAGTTTTCTCTAAAAGAGCTTTTGCATATGCCCATTTTGAAAGACTTTCATTAACGACATTGTTACTTAAGTGCATGGAAAGAGTTTGGGGATCAATTTTACCATTTTCATCTTTTGTTCCTTCAAAAGAAATGTCGATATCTTCGTCCATTTTAAATATTAAAGATAAAACATCAGAAACAGTATTGACATCAAAATCCATAAAAATATTGATACTAATACCAAGAGCATTTGCAATTTTTAATAATTGCTCCGGTTTTGGGTTCCTGTCACCAGCTTCATATTTTCTTATAGTCACTTCATTCATTCCTGAGAGTTCACCTAGGGTTTTTTGCGAAAATCCCCTAATATTTCGGAAAGTTTTTATTTTTTCACCAACTGTCATTGCAAAACCTCATTTTGTTAAATAATATCAGATACATTTGTATTGTACCATACCTATAAAAGAATGCAATAACAACATTGACAAGATACATATGTATCTGTATAATTAGAATGTAATAGATACAAAAGTATCTTACGAATAAAGGCTGAAAGGATATAAAGGTTATGAAGAACTCAAACAGAATGTATCTTACAGCAGAAGAAGTAGCAGAGATTTTAGGAGTTTCCAAAGCGTATGCTTATAAGGTTATCCGTAATCTAAATGATGAACTAGAGATAAAAGGCTATGTAGTTATTTCTGGAAAAGTATCGACTAAATACTTTAGAGAAAAATTTTATGGCTTTGAAATAGCATTACAAAAGGAGGAAACTGAATGAATTTCAAAAAAGATCCAAAGAAAGGAACATGGTTGGTACAGTTTTATTATACCGACTGGCAAGGTGTTAAGAAAAAGAAATTTAAGCGCGGTTTTCGGACAAAAGCAGAGGCAGATCGATGGGCAAGAGAATTTTTACAGAAGCAGCAGAATGACCTTGATATGCGGTTTGATCAATTTATCGAATTGTATTATGCAGATATGGAAAATCGATTGAGGGAAAGTACCATGCGAACAAAAAAGTACATTATAGACCTAAAAATCTTACCGTATTTTGGGCAGAAATCTATAAATGATATTAAGGCATCTGATATACGAACATGGCAGAATGTATTGCTGAAAAAGGGCTATTCAGCAACATATCTGAAGACAGTAAATAATCAGTTGGCGGCTATTTTTAATTATGCAAGCCGCTATTATGATTTGAAAAACAATCCATGTAAAAAAGCTGGCAGTATTGGTAAGGGGAAAGCGGATGAAATGGTGTTTTGGACGAAAGAGGAGTATTTGCAGTTTATTGAAGGCGTAAAGGATAAGCCCATGTCGTATATGGCTTTTCAAATTCTTTATTGGACAGGCATGAGAATAGGAGAACTTCTTGCACTCACTTATAATGATATTGATTTTGGAAATCGAACTATTAGTATTTCAAAATCATATCAGAGGCTGAGTGGTAAAGATATAATTACTCCGCCTAAAACACCCAAAAGCAATCGAATTATCAATATTCCACGTTTTTTAGTCGAAGAACTGTACGAATATACAAGTAAGCTGTATGGAGTGATGGCAGAAGAAAGACTTTTTCATTGTACAAAAAGTTATGTGACAAGTGAAATGATGCGTGGCGTTAAGGAAACGGGAGTAAAAAAAATACGCTTGCATGATTTAAGGCACCCGTATGTCAAGCACAAACTAAAAAATTTATCAGATTATTGGCCGGACAGGTTATCCGCAAAGGACAAACCCGCCCGGCCAGTCTTTTTGCTTTCATTTCAGGTGCTTTTTATGCTGTCGCAATCCCTGAATCCATAATCGGATTCACAAAACCGTCTGCCACTGTACAGAGGCGGACTTCGTTCTGCTTGAGGAAGTTCCAGTATCGGATCATGTCCTCAGTGTGCCGGCAAAGGCGATTAAGATTGAATACAAGAACGATATCCACCAGATGTTCTTCAACTGCCCGGTTTACTTCCAGCAGGCCGGGACGGTCAAAATTTATGCCATTCTGTATATCTCTGGAAATTCCCATGATAGATAATCCATGCTCCGCTGCATATTCTTCAAGGCGATACCTATGTGTTTCCAGCAGTTCTTCACTCATATTACCGCCTTTATCTATGCGACAGTAAAGCCATACTTTTTCTCTGTTCATTGTCAGCCTCCTTATTCCATTCAGGAAATCTCCCTGCAAAAATCTTTCATTTTCCATTCAATTTTTATCTGGCTGTCTGGGAATACGCTAATCCTTTCAATCAGCACATTAGCAAACGTCTCCGTCAGACCATCCGCGCCACTAATATCACTGGCAATGGATTTCAGCTGTGATTTTGTGTCGCTATCCATTTGCTTTTGGCTGATCTCCGCAGAGAGCGCGGAATGTGCCTGCTTCAGACGGTTTAATTCTTTATCACACACGGATTTCTGTTCCAGATAGCTGTCCTTGTCAATCTCTTTCAGAAGAAAGCGCTCATAAAGCAGGCGTTTTTCTGTCTGGCACTGCCGGATCCGGTTCTGGTATTCTGTCTGCTCCGCAAGCTGGACATCCAGGCCGCCGGCTACGGAAAGACTGTCAATGTTTAAAATAATGCCTGCCTGCTTTAAAAGGATTTCGTAGATCAGGCTTTCCAGTTCCGCTTCCAGGATCCGCATACCGTGGCACGGCGACATGCTGTCAACGGAAGTATAACGGCAGATAAAATAGGGTTTTTTAGCCGGTATGCGTCCCATGGCGTGTTTACAGCATCCGCAGAACACTTTGCCGCGCAGGGGATACTGGTGTACCTTCCTCTTGACGCTCTTAAAATGCAGCAGCTTTGCCTGAACCTGCTCATATGTGGATTTATCAATAATGGGCGGATGGTGGTCAGGGATTTTAAACCACTCGCTTTCATCTTTTAAATGGAGGCACCTTCCGCCGATCTCCCTTACCTTCCGTTTTCCCATGATGTAAGTGCCTGCATAGCGTTCATCGCCTAAAATCCGCAGGATTGTGGTACGCTGCCATATTCCCTGGCATCTGGAAACATCATGGTAATGTTTTCCTTTGGACGCTTTATATTCGCCCGGAGTGACTATCCCTTTTTGGAAAAGCACTTCGGCTATCTGGTGGGCGTCGTGTCCGTCAAGGGCCATCTGGAAAATCAGACGGACGTTCGGTGCGGTTTCTTCATCAATTTCCATCCTGCCATCTGCCCCTTTCTGATAACCATAAGGGCAGACAACACTCTGGTATTCCCCGCGCTTCATTTTTACATATTTGGCCGTTCTTGTTTTTACAGACATATCCCGGCTGTAAAATTCACTGATCAGATATTTTACAGCCATGCCGATACCGCCGGTATCACCCTGGTGCTGTGCGCTGTCAAAACCGTCCTCAACAGAGATAAAGCGGACGCCGAATACCGGGAATACACGCTCCATAAAGTATCCTACTTCAATCATGTTGCGCCCGAATCGGGAAAAATCTTTTACAAGGATGCAGTGGATCTCCCCTGCCCGTACCCGGTCAAGCAGTTTCTGGACAGCCGGACGCTCAAAATTGGTTCCGCTGTGTCCGTTGTCGATAAATTCTTCCACCTGGGCATTTGGGATCCCTTCCATATCGTCCGCATAGCTGTGAAGCAGGGCAAGCTGGCTCTGGATGCTCAGGCTGTCCACCTTTAAATCCTCAATCGAAAGCCGCACATAAAGGGCGATCACATAATCCATGGAAGCATTATTCATGTGCCAGCACCTCCCACACTTGTTCAAAGCCGCATCTGAAGCGGAAAACGATCTCAACATTCTGCCGATCCCGGACAATGACTTTTTCAATCAGTTCATCCACAAGACGCGCTGTAAGCTTTGTATTGCCGTCAATCATGGCCAGCTTTTTGGCAAGGCTGGAAAATTTGTGCAGCTGTTTCTGCAATTCTTTCTGCTGCTCATCCAGAGCCTGCGCCTGCGCCATATCAGCCGTTATACGGCTTTCATAATCCTGCTTCAGTTCCGCATATTCCCCGCTGGTCAGTATGCCCGTCACAAGGTTCTCATAGAGGCTTCGGAGGAAGCTTCTGTTTTGTTCCACTGACGCAAGGAGGCGTTTCTGTTCCTTCTCTGCCGAGGCTTTCCGTTCTGCTATTCTGGGATCCTGCTCTTTCAGGCGTAAGTTATTCCCGATAACAGTTTCTGCTTCCTTCATGATGTAAGCAAGGATAATATCAAACAGGTCGGTTTCCTTTAAACATACGCCGGGGCAGTAGTCTTTGGCAATCCTGCCGTTGGAGATGCAGTGGAAATAATATACCCCATGGGAGCGTTTGCGGTGGAGGTTCTTTCCGCAATGGCCGCAGAAGATACGGCCGCGCAGGACATTTTCTGTATAAGGGATACCGGTCTGATCTCTGCTTTTTTCGGCTGCCTGCCTGCGCAGTTCCTGAACCTTTTCAAATAATTCACGGCGGATCAGCGGCTCATGGGTATCACGCACAACGATCCATTCCTCCGGCTCCGTTGGAACCTGTTTGTGGCCTATTGTTTTTGTTTTTCCCTGCACCATATCGCCGACATAAACTTCATCGGCAAGTATTTTTGTTATCGTCCATGTCTGCCAGTTCCCGCTTCCCATCAGGCGGCTTGGTTTGATCAGGCCGCATTTCACCAGATAAAATCCGGGAGTGATGATCCCCTGCTCATTCAGCCGTGTGGCAATCCTGTTCAGGGATACCCCGTCTGCCGCCCATTGGAAGATGTCACGGACAGCCGGCGCGGTTTCTTCATTCACGATCAGCTTGTGGCAGTTCTCCGGATCTTTGCGGTAGCCATAGGGAGGACGTGCGCCGACATAATCGCCGGATTTCATGCTCTGGCGGGTCTGCGACCGGACTTTGCGGCTGATGTCGGCGGCGTATGCCTCGTTTACCATGTTTTTGAACGGCAGGATAATATGCTCCCCGCTGTTCTGGTCTGCTTCACTGTCATACTGGTCATTGACGGCGATAAAACGTACCTGCCGGACAGGAAAATATTTCTCGATATAGTAGCCGGTGTCTATCGTGCTTCGCCCCAGTCTGGATAAATCCTTAACAATGATACAGTTAATCTTACCGGCCTCAACATCTGCTAACATCTGCTGGAAAGCCGCACGTTCAAACGTCCGTCCGGTTATCCCGTTATCCGTGTAGATCCCGGATACCTGGATATCGGGGTGGAGAGCAGCAAAGGATTCCATAATCTTCTTCTGTGTTTCCAGTGAATCCCCGCGCTGCCCGTTAAACTCCACGGAAAGGCGTATATAAAGGGCGGCCTTCCATACTTTCATGCCAGTTTTTACGGCAGGTGTCTGTGCGGTATTTTTTCTGCTTTTCCGTGCCATTTATACGGCCTCCTTTCCCCTGGTGTTTTGTCCGGGCAGCGGTGCGGCGGCATGGGCCGAGAGCCGTTCCACAACCGCCTGGTATTCCATCTGGTAGCGGAATGTAATCTGGAGGTCGTCTTTTTCCAGAACGCGGATCGACTGTATCAAAGCGATCACAGCCCTCCGGTCAATTTCTTCCATGCCGGAAAACCGCTTAAAATGCTGGATCCACCGTAAACGGTCATGGGAGCTTCCTTTTACAGCGTCCATTTCCTCCCGGAGTTTAGAAGCTGCTTCTTTCAAGCGGCTGATATCCGCATGGTAACTGTTTTTCAGAGATTTATATTCTTCCTTATCCAGCAGCCCCGTCACGAAGTTTTCATACAGGGTGGACTGGAAGCGTGTCAGGCTGGCGAGCTGTTCCTCATTTTCCATAAGCCGGGCCTTATATTCAGCCACCAGTTCCTGATTGACCTGTTCTTCACTGATGTCCCGCAGCAGCTCTTCCAGGGAAACCACATTCCCGATGTGCGCTTTCAGGCTTTCCGTAATGCAGTCTGTCAGATCCTGTTCGCGGAGCATGACCGGGTGGGTGCATCCGTTCTTTTTCCCGGTCGGGCAGTAATAATAAAAATATTTGCCATTCTTGTAAGGTACTGTTTTCCGCGTCATACGGGCACCGCAGGAGCCGCAGATCAGGATGCCGGAAAAAAGATATACTTTATTGCCGTTGGGGGCGGTGCGCGTGTCAAGCCCCAGGATTTTCTGCACAAGGTCATAATCCTGCCTGCGTATAATCGGCTCATGCGCGTTCTCCGTCCGTATCCATTCCGCAGAAGGCTTCTCAACCAAATCTTTTACTTTATGGTTGTAGGTGGTCTGCCGCCCCTGCACAAGTGTACCGGTATAAGTTTCATCTTTCAGAATACGGATAATTGTGGTAGCCGACCACTTCGTTTTTTCCTTGTCAGTAAAGCCGCCGCTGGGATGGGGAAGCCCCCTGCTTTCCTTATAGGCCAGCGGGGAGAGTATGCCGGACTGGTTCAGGCTTTCCGCGATTTTAGCGGCGCTGTAGCCGTCTATCTTCTTGCGGAAGATATCCTGCACCACTTTGGCGGCAAAACTGTCCACAATCAGCTGATTGTGGTTTTCCTTTGATTTCTGATAGCCGTATATAGGGCAGGCTCCCACAAAGTCGCCATTTTTCCGCTTCGTCAGAAGGGCGCTCCGGGTTTTTACAGAAATGTCATGGCAGTAAGCGTCATTCAGGATGGTTTTCAAAGAAATATTCAAGTCATCGCCATTGTTTTCATGGGCGGTATCTATCCCATCCGTGATCGCTATAAAACGGACGCCGTAAGCCGGGAATATCTGGCGGAGGTAGCGGCCTGTTTCTATGTATTCGCGTCCAAGGCGGGAGAGGTCTTTTACGATTACGCAGTTAATTTTCCCCTCCCGTATGTCCTGCATCATGGCCTGGAACTGGGGCCGGTCGAACAGGATTCCGCTGTAGCCGTCGTCTACATGTTCCGATACAAGCTCGATTTCCGGATGCCCTTTCAGGAAATCTTCAATCAGTTTTTTCTGGTTGGTAATGCTGTCGCTTTCGTTCTCCCTGTCCATGGAGTAGGAAAGCCGCAGGTATTCCGTTGCTCTGTATTCAGGCATTAAAAAATCACTCCTTTTCTTTTTACGGACTTCCCCCATAAATCAAAGAGTGATTCGGATTTGCCTTATTCAGTTTATTCTTTTTCCAATTCCGATGATAGCATAATCCCATGGGAAAGTCAACGCTTTAAAGCGTCAAATTAAAATCCGTTTCAGACAGTCCTCCAGCGAAGCACCGTTTTCCGCGAATTGCGCCCGGACGGTAAACCTGCCGCACTTGAAACAGTAGGGGTTTTTGATCTGCCGGATAAATTCGGCAACTCTTTCCTCTCTGGTAAGATTTTTGTCTACGGATACGTCCCTGATGTCAACAAGGGGCGCAGTATCCATACTTGCTGTTTCCTTCATATCCATACCTCCGATCTGATTACCCACGGAAGCGGTAAGGGAGTTTCCTGCCCCCACGCTGTCCGTTATACTTCTCTAAAATGACACGGGCGAAACGGAGGGCTGTGTTGCTTGTGGAAAAATCTGCCCGTCCCCGGCGGTTGATTTCGTCCGGGTCGCACTGGGAAAGCCGGGAGACAAAGGTCTTGTCGTTTAACTCTGTGTCATAAGTTTTTATGAAGAGCGCCATGCCTGCCAGAACAGCAGCGGTCAGGGAACGCGGATCCCCCTCCCAGGTGTCCCAGAGAAGCTGCAACATGCGGGTGAAGGACGCCCCACCCAGCAGCCGGTAAGCGTTCACCAGCGCACGGGTTGACACGATCTCCCCGGTCTTTCCATGGCTTTTTCCCAATGCCCATATAAAGCCGCAGTTTTCGATCAGCCGCTTGACTTCCGTGATCTCCGCGTCCGCCCCGGATTCCGCCAGTACGTTCGTGGACTGTGACAGGCTCAGGCGTTTCTTGGCCTTGTCCAGTTTGTAGCACAGATCGGCTTCCTGCTCATAGGTCAGGCCGTCATAGACCTTGCAGTCCACCATGACGCCCCGCCCGCCGTTCATCCGGCGCATGGCAGAGATGCGGTGCTGACCGTCCACTACATAGAATTTACCGTCGCGGAAGCTGACCGTGATCGGGTCAAGGAGCCGCTCGTCCCATTCCCGGATCAGCCGGTCAACCTCCTTCGGGTTTACCGGGCGCTGGTAAGGCAGGCCGGAAGTCAGCCGGTCTGTATGGATAGAGCGCTCCACGCCGGGATTAGTGTACTCCGGGTCTGGCTGTGTCATCTGTTCTGGCTTTGGCTTTATCGGTTTGGTTGAATTTCGTTTTTTTCTGTAACTGCTCATGTCTTCATTGTCCTTTCTACTTTATGGAATAATTGTCCGGCGGCGGAACAGATGGAATCCGTCAGCTGGCGGAGATGGGAGAGCTGCTCCGGGCTGACAAAGGGAAATACCGTGTCATAATAAGGGTCACTGTACCAGCCGATCTCTTTATGGAATTTCCGGACAAATGCCTCATATTCTTCTAGGAAGCTGTCCGGGGTGCCGCTGCAATCTTTGTCCGGGTCTTTCAGTTCCGCTACCACATCTTTTAAACTGGCGGCAGGGGCTTTCTGCGAGACCTGCGGGGTCAGCGGAGAAAAAGGAGCCGATACACCAGATTCTGCCGCCTTTTCTGTCCGGTTTTCCGTTTCGGGCTGTCCTGCTGCTCCGGTCTCCGGAGCTTTAAGTCTTTCATTGCCGTCATCCGGTGTTGTCTCCCTCTTTCTGGTATATTCATCCACCGTGCGTATCTCTTTTGCGGCAAGGAGCGCGGCGGCTTCTTTCTGCTGTTCCGGTTTCAGATTAGAGAGCTTCATTGCAGCTTTTTTTGATATTTTTGTGTCTGTCCCTTTGATGATTTCTTTGGTTTCCGGTGTCAGGTTTTTTGCCGTCTGTATCTGCCGCCGGACGGTACGGGGATTAACTCCTAATTTGTCGGCAGTATCATCAACAAAAGATTTTGCCGGATCAAACGGACATTTTGTCCGTTTGATTTCTTCGCTTTTTCTGTCGCCTCCCCGCTTTGTTTCCGGGTGCAGTGTTTCATAAATTTCCTTGCGGCGCAGAAGCATCTCCCCATATTCCACGGGTGACAGGTCATTGCGTATAAAATTCTCGTCAATCTCCGCCAGTTCTGCCGCCAGCCCTTCCAGGCTGCTGACAGTGCATTCCACATCCGTCCATCCCAGTGCTTTCACTGCTTCCAGGCGGTGCAGCCCTGCGATCAGAAAATTCTCCCTGTCTATGGTCAGGGGATTCAAAAGCCCAAGCTCTCGTATGCTGTCTGTCAGTTCTTTTACATGCCCCATATCAAGGCTGCGCCTCCCTTCCCTTATCTGGATTCTCTTTATGGAAACCTGCATATAAGCGGCACCCCCTTTATTTTCCTTTTGTTTTATCTCAGTGCCTGCTGGATGAAACACCATGCGCCACAAGCCGATGTACCGCTATAGAAACGGATACGCCAGCAGCTTATGGCGGCAGGTCTTGCATCCCGCAAGAATCCGGCAGGCGCATTTTGCGTTGGCTGCCGGAGCTATCGCAAACAGGAACCTCCGGTCAGGACAAAGAATATGCCCTGTTCCTCGGTACGGGTTCCCATAATTCCATCAAATCTCATTCTTGTGCCGTATTATCAGGCGACGGGATCGCCCTGCTTCTCCCCCCCGGCACGGGAATATCCAAGCCGCTTATGGTTAGTAAGCGCCATGATACCGACGGCAGGTGGCGGCAGGTGACTAAGCTGCCCAGGCCATGCCCACAGTATCCCCCTTTCACCCTGCGGTACGGGAATTTTCTGGTTCTCCACTCACTGGCGGCTCATGGCGGTTCCGGCATTACCAGTGCCGGTCACAGGCCCTCCGGGTTCCCGCTCGTACCTTTGATGTTATCTTATTGACGGAGCAGGGCAGGGAGGGGCAGAAGATAAGCCCTTTCCCCGTCCGTTCCCGCAGGCAGTCGTCGCGTCCGTGCCTGGGCCGCTTGCTTTACAGCCCCGCGCAGTGGGAGAAACTTGAATACTGATTATCCATGAACAGAAACTTGTCCTGTTGTTTTTCAATGTGCATGAAGAGGGAATAAAAATATCCCCTCATAAGGTTCGGTAACGAAAAAGCAGTTTGAAAACCAGATTTTTAAAAAAACTTTTTTAATTTTTCCAAAATCTTCTTTTTCCGCTTGTGGATAGCTGCCTGTGTGAGATTGTAAACCGCGCTTATTTCCCGTTCTGATTTCTCCAGATAGAAGATCTCATGGATCAGTTCCCTTTCTTCATCCGTCAGGCTCTGCAATGCCCTGTCCAGCGTTTCCAGCGTCTGTGCTTTTATTACAGCACCGTCCACCGGCTCGTCCGGAGCAGGGAAATCCCAGTCTGCTTCCAAAAGATGCTCATATGATGCTTCACGGCTGGGAACGTATTCTACCGTCTGTTTTTCCGGATCCACAACAAACTTTCCTTTTTTCAGCCGCTTCATAAAATACCGCTCTTTTTCTTCCGCATGTTTATATTCCCGGTAGACTTCCTCACTGACCTTCACGGGTTGTCCCTCTATGTATAAATAAAAATCCTTTTCTGCCATATATTCCTCCGAAATTCTGAAATGTTGACGGGTTTCAGAATCCCAGAGGCGGAGAACGGCATCTTGGAACAATGACAAGTTCCTGCATAAAACGACATGAAAAAAGCCGCGCCTGGCAGATACCAGACACGGCCGAAAATACATCTCGTCGTATTCGCTTTTTATGAACGCATTGTAATATAAAAATATCCGTATAGTTAGCGGCTATACGGATATGGCAAATTATATGTTTAATTGACAGAAAGACTGTTTTTCGCACGGATATGTAAAATTGTCCTCTATGGAAGCTAAGATTTTTTTAACGAATCACAGGCATGTAATATGTAATCGGACACGGCTTTCCTTTCATTATGCCGCATCATCATAAAATAATAACGGCTTTTGAATCACTCAAAACCGCTACTATGTTACATCGTCCTGTATAACGCAAAGCTACCCAGAACCAATTAACGGTCTTACTATGTCAACGTCTCTGAGAAATATGCGTTTTTTGGTTATATGTCAGTATAACTCATTTTCTGATAAATGTCACTGTTTTATTCTCAATTTTGGCAACATGCAGGAGAAATTATGAAACAAATAGACATGAAAAGACAGAGAATTTGACGATAAACATATCAAATCCCGGCAATTCTCAAAAAAATCAGAAAAGCCGGGATACTTATTACAATAGATCGTTAAGTAAATTCATGCACTTTACTTTCTGTTGCAGATTAGCGCTGCCATAGACATTAAGTGTGAATGATACATTTTTGTGACCGAGAATTTCTGAAAGTGACTTGATGTCAAATTCCGGTATCTCAATCGCCCTTACTGCAAAAGTATGGCGGATTTCATGAAATTTCACTTTTTCCAGTCCATTCCTTTTCAGGAAACGTGAAAAAAACTGTCTGTAGGTGCGAGGTTCACTAGGTTTGGTTTTACCGGTCAGGAAATAGTGGTTCGGATTGTCCGTATAAAACTTTTTAATGATGTTCATGAGCAGAGACGGAACCGGTATTGTCCTTGCGGAAGTCTTTGTTTTTGGAGGCCCGATGTGAAGGTAGGAGCTTTTCTTCCTTTTGTCATAGATTCTCTGAACCGTCTTATTGATATTGATTGTTTTGTCGGTAAGAGAAATGTCCTTCATCTGAAGCCCGCATAATTCCCCAATACGCACTCCTGTAAACAGGGCAATGAGGATTCCGGCCGTTTTCCGGTTTAAATCCAAGTAAATGCACTGAATCAACGCCTGCTCCTGGTCTTTAGACAGGGAAACCACCTTTTTAATGCCGAGTTCCTTTGGGTATTCAATCAGATCCCAATTCAGCAGAGGGATGGCCCGTTCTTTGTAAGCGTATTCCATCGACAATCTGAACACAAGAATAATATCGCGGATTGTCTTGACGGTCAGCCCTCCGGTTTTGTCCAGCCTGCCCTCATTATGGAGTGTAGATATGTAATTTTGCACATCTGCCTCCGTGATTGTGCCAATTTTGCGCTTGCCGAACTGAGGAATCAGGTGATTTTCGGCAATGAGCGTAAAGCTGGCGTGTGTTGACGGGGTAATCATTGGCTTCTTCTTATTGAGCCATTCATTAACCAACGTCTTAAATTGTGTATTATTAGTCATATTGACCACCTCCACAGATATTATCAGTGAAGGGGGAATTATAGCACCATATAATCCTTGAGTAACGGTCTCGAAAAGTATCCGAAGCTGCGGTTTCCGGGGTTTGGGGAACCTATCCAGGCGAAAAAACTATCACGTTATCTCATTGAAAACACAGACAGAAATAAAGCGTTAAAGTATGATAAAAGTGATGTTCTCTCTGTTTCAGGTGAATTTGGAATTGTAAATCAAATAGCATTTCAAGGACGATCCTTCGCCGGAGAAAGTGTCGCTGAATATCATATTGTAGAGACCGATGATATTGTATATACTAAAAGTCCATTGAAGGCTAATCCATACGGCATAATTAAAGTTAATAACGGAAATCCTGGCATTGTATCGACTTTATACGCAGTGTATCATCCTATAGATGTAATTCCACAATACATTGACTACTATTTTTGTAATGATTTGCGATTGAACAAATATCTGAAACCATTAGTTAATATAGGAGCTAAACATGATATGAAGGTCAACAATGCGGCCGTCTTATTTGGAGATGTGTATTTTCCTAATGCCACTGAACAAAGCAAAATTGTTGAGTTTCTACAGATTTTAGATTACCGTATCAAGAAACAACGCGCGCTTGTAGAATCCCTCAAGAAGTATAAAAGAGGTGTCATACAGCACATTTTTCATTCTTCATCAGGAGTGGGGTGGTCTTATGTCAAACTTGGAAACATTTTTAAAAAAGCGTCACGCAGAAATATTGATGGCAAGATTAAGAATGTTATAACTAATTCCGCTGAATATGGTCTAATACCGCAACGAGACTTTTTTGATAAGAACATCGCAGTCGATGGGAATACCTTAAATTACTTTGTAATCAAAACGGGCGATTTTGTTTATAACCCACGGAAATCCAACAATGCTCCATATGGGCCGTTCAATCGTTATACGCTAAAAGATAATGGTATCATTTCTCCACTATATACTTGTCTTGTTTTGCAAGCCGATATTAATCCATCGTACCTCGCTTGGTATTTCAAAAGTGATGCATGGCACCGGTACATTTATGATAACGGTTCACAAGGAGTAAGACATGATCGAGTTTCAATGACAGATGACTTACTTATGGGTATTCCAGTAGCCATTCCATCAGCTGATAATCAAAGGAAAATTGCTCGAATGCTTGATACCGTTGAAACTCGACTATTAGCGTTTCAGAGTGAATATGCTCTTTTGGAAAAAGTACGAAAGGGATTTATGCAACAGCTTTTCATATAAAGACCTGTTGCAATAACGCCCTTCTCTGCTCCAGTAATAGTTCAAGCTCTTTCGTTCTTTGAGCTATCTTTGCATTGATAGCTTCAAATAATGTAACCATATTTTCCTGTGTCTTAAAATCAGGATATGCTATTTCAATTTTAGCTAATTCATTTGCTTGAACATGAACAACTGATTTTCCTTGTGCTATGCGAGCAATATTCCTGCTTACCACATGATTTAGAATATAACTTATAATTCTACCATCAACTTTTGAACAACGGAAAATATTAAGATCCCCACCAAGGATAACCCCGGGTACCATAACACAGGATGCTGTAGAAATTTCTTCGGGTGTTTCTCCGGAGGTTGGGATAATAACATCTCCAATTTGACTGAAATACTGTTGTTCTACATTTGCCTTTGTTTTACGAACTATTTGTGTAATAACCTCGTTGTAAGTTGTGTAAAGCTCGCCATAAAGAATAAATGGTGTTCCTTCATCAGCAATATCGGCTTTTGACAAGGGCGCACCTTTTATAAAACTGCCTAAATCACCAATTCTTGCGGATGTCCATTTTGCATCTTTGAATTTGCAATATTCTGGTGTGAGAAGTGTACGAATGACACCTCTTTTATACTTCTAAGCAAGCAAACAAAATATTTCCCGAACGGATGAAATCCCCTGCAATAGTGGAATATCTCTGCTACTGCAAGGGATTTATTATTATGTCTATATCATATTTTAGAAGAGAAAATAAACCTCAAGTAACGGTCTCGAAAAGTATCCGAAGCTGCGGTTTCCGGGGTTTGAGGAACCGTGGAAAACGACTGTGTTATCAGCAATTTTTGAAAAAAATACGAAAAAAAATTCTGATGGTGCCATTAGTAACGTGATTTGTAATTCTGCAAAACAAGGATTAATCCCTCAAAGAGAATATTTTGACAAAGATATAGCCAATAGTGATAATACTGCTGGTTATTACATTATCGAACAGAATGATTTTGTATATAATCCCCGTAAATCAGCTGACGCTCCATATGGCCCTATAAGTAGCTACAAGTATGTAGATCCCGGCATTGTTTCTCCACTTTATCTGTGTTTTAGAGCAAAATCCATAATCAATCCTCGCTATTATGAATGGTATTTTAAATCTTCTGTATGGCATAGATATATTTATATGTCTGGTGACAGCGGAGCGCGGCATGACAGAGTGAGTATAAAAGATGATACTTTTTTTGCTATGCCCATTCATCTTCCATCAGAAAATGAACAAAGGAGAATTGCTTCATTTTTAGATATACTTGAATCAAGGATAGAAAAACAGCGCACCCTTGTCGATAGTCTCAAGAAGTATAAAAGAGGACTTTCCGATAAGATTTTTTCTACTATTGTCATTACTTCAAATTGTAAAAAAATATCTTGGAAAAACGTATTTTTACCACTTCAAAATAACACTTTTTCAAGAGACGATCTAATTCAATATGGTGGAACAGTGAGTCAAGTCCATAATCCTGTGTAAAATACTATACAATGTTTTACCGGTCTC
>OFHA01001349.1_pt1 | contig 17215 bp, 17 predicted proteins | sample 1521891 | NCBI WGS metagenome assembly OFHA01 (sample SAMEA3504089, study PRJEB24116) | mouse gut metagenome | biome: mouse gut; feature: mouse-associated habitat; material: faeces | place: Denmark | collected 2011
TAATAAAACTTTCTCCTCTATTGGCATAAAGTTGTTTTAAAACTCCCTGAAGCCCATATTCATTTACTTCAAAACAATCACCAAATTCTAAGCGAAGTTCTTTGATAACCGCTTCCTGAATCTGATTGATAAAAATATTAAGATGAGAGGTATGAAACAGAAATTGTTGCACATCCAATCGAATTACATTATGTTGGTTGAGATGTGTTTTGAAAGAATCTGCTTTTTCAATCTTTTTTCCGGAAAACAGATCATTGGAATCACATCCCCGGCTATAATATGCAGCCAGCATATCCGCGGCCATGGACTTTCCAAAACGACGCGGACGGCTAACACACAGAAAGCAATCTGAAGTACAGATTCTCTCATTGATGGCTGTAATCAGTTGCGTCTTATCAATATAAATTTTTGAATTTACCGCTTTCTGAAACGAAGTATTTCCTGGATTTACATAAATTCCCATACACTATCCCCACCTCTCCTCCATCATTTTTACATTGTATATGTTTGTATTCTATCATGATATCTCATGAACTACAAGGCAGAATGTATTGTAAAATTGAAAGAAAATAAAGAAGAACAATCTTTCTAAAACGTAGAATTTGTAATAATCCGGGGTCATGATTGTGGTCGAGAGAGCTTGAAAATGCCCGGTTTTAGAGAGATTTAGGGATGAGGGGCGTTAATGGGCGGAATTAAAGAACAAATCCAACAAAAATAAAACTCTTGAGGATTTTGGAATCGTCCGAATCCTTTTTTTATTCCCTAGTGTGATATATCATACAAACATTATCACCTCTTTCACTATATTAAAGCAATTTAGAGAAAGTGACGAAAACAAAAATGGAATCCTCTGAAGCATACACACACAAAGTTGATAAAAGTATTATCCCTATATGTAATATCCTTGGAGTCAATATAGCCGCCATAAACATGGATTGGCTTCTTGATTTTACAGATAAAAATATTAAGAATTTATCCGGTGATTATATGTGTGTTTCAAATGTCCATACTACCGTTACTGCTTACGAAGATATAAATTACAGAGCGATCCAAAATGGTGGAATTATGGCGATTCCGGATGGGGGTCCGCTTTCTTCGATTGGTCAAAAACGCGGACATAAAAATATGCTGAGAACAACAGGACCTTCTTATATGATTGAAATATTAAAACTTTCTGCCGGCAGAAAATGGAAGCATTATTTCTATGGAGGAAGCCCGGAAACACTCCAAAAATTGAGAGATCAAATAAACAACTGCTATCAGGGTGTTCATATTGCAGGTATGTACAGTCCGCCATTTAGAACCCTCACAAAAGAAGAGGAGGAAGAAATCATCGAAAAAATAAATTCAACTCAACCTGATTTTATATGGGTTGGACTTGGTGCCCCGAAGCAAGAACGCTGGATGTCAGCGCATCAGGGAAAACTAACCGGATTTATGATTGGCGTTGGTGCTGCATTTGATTATATGAGTGGCAATATTAAAAGAGCTCCAAATTGGATGCAAAAAAACAATATGGAATGGTTTTATCGGCTAATACAAGATCCCAAAAGATTATGGAACAGATATTTAAAAACTAACACAAAATTTATATGGAATGCTGTAATAAAAGGAAAATAATGGCTGGGAAAAAAGAAAAAATACTTATTGTCCATAATTACTATCAGATCCCTGGAGGGGAAGATATGGTAGTAACCAACGAAAAAAGAATGCTTGAAGATAATGGACACGAAGTAACTCTTTACACAAGGAATAATTCTGAGTTAAAAGGAATTGGTAGACCAGGCAAATTATTTCTTCCTATTACATCCATTTTCAATACAAAAACATATAAAGATATCCGATATATCATCAAAACACGAAAAATAGATATTGTACATGTACATAATACACTGCATCTTATCAGTCCTGCTGTGTATTATGCTGCTTTGTCCATGAAAGTTCCTGTAGTGCAAACCATTCACAATTTTCGTCTGTTGTGTCCTGGCGCAACTTTTTACAGAAACGGACATATTTGCGAAGACTGTATAAATTATGGATTAAAATGTTCAGTCAAACACGGCTGCTATAGAAAAAGTAAACTACAAACGTTATCCTGCGTTATAAATACCAATATTCACAGACTAACCGGTATTTATAAAAAAATCAACTATATTTGCCTAACTGAGTTTAACAAAGAAAAACTGCTTCATTTTAATCAAATATCCAAAGAGCAAGTCTTTGTAAAACCAAACTTTGTAGAAAGCAATATAGAAGTCATTCCCTATGAGGAAAGAAAAAATCAATATATTTTTGTAGGAAGGCTGGATAAATTAAAAGGAATTGATTTGCTGTTAAAGGCATGGAAAAAAATGGGAGCTTCAGTGCCAGTTCTGGTCATTTGCGGAACTGGTCCCTTAGAACGTTGGTGCAGTACTTTTATACAAGCAAATGCTATCAACGCAAAAATGCTTGGTTTTGTTCCAAATGCTGAAGCCAGAAAATTAATTGCAAACAGCAAGGCACTTATATTACCCACACAATGGTATGAAGGTTTTCCAATGAGTATTGTTGAGGCATATAGTGTTAGAACGCCCGTCATATGTTCTGACTTAGGTAATGTTAGTAATCTCGTAATAGAAGGAAGCACCGGTTATAAATTTAAATATAATTCATTAAACGACATGATTTCTGCCATAAATTTCCTAATCTCACAACCCGATATTTCTTTCCAGGTTAATGAAGAATATTTTAAAAATTATACAGTGGAAAATAATTATAAATACTTAAAATCCATATATTCTGCAATAAATTTCAAACCTTGATAGAGTAATATGATTATCTGAACTATATAAAAAACATATGAGGTATTCCATATGAAAATTGGTTTAATTGTCTTAAGTATAGGGACTTTTGGAAAAAAAGGATTTTATAACTTACAGGAAATAGGTCTTGCAAAAGCGTTGGACAAATATTGTGAAAAAGTAAAAATCTTTAAACTCGTTTCGAATGATCAAAACTTTGTTGAAGAACCAGTCAGTGGTACCAGACATACAAGAATAACATATATACCATCTAAATCCTGGGGAACAAACGGTTTTATCGATCTCAAAAAACTGGACATTTCATTAGATGTATATATATGTTTTTCTGATACACAGCTTATGTTTCCTAAAGTCTATAATTGGGCAAAAAAATATGCTATACCTCTACTGCCATACATAGGAGTAACCCGAAGTCATAATGCTAATTTATTTAAGGCATTCTTAGTCAATCTGATGTTTGCAAGAAATTTAAACATTTATAGAAAATCTATGTGTCTGACAAAGACACCTTCTGTACAAGAATTTCTTCAGCATCAGGGAGTAAAAAAAACGTATTTGGCACCAGTAGGTCTTGATCTTAATTTAGTCAAAGAAGATTATAAAACAGTATCCATTGAAAAACTCAAGATGAAGTATGGATATCACACATCAGATCAAGTGATACTCTTTATCGGACGTTTAATAGACGAAAAGCAGCCACTTCGTATTATTGATATTTTTTATGAATTATATAAAAAAAGACGATCATACAAACTACTCATGATTGGTCATGGTGATTTAAAGAAAGCTGTTATATCCAAAATTTATGACTATAAATTGATCAATGCTGTTCAAATGATTGATTGCATTCCCAATTGTGATATCTGGGAATTATATTGTCTGGCTGATACATTTGTCAATTTGAACAAACAGGAAATTTTCGGTATGGCAATATTAGAAGCCATGTATTATGGCTGTAAAGTTGTTGCCTGGAGTGCCCCAGGACCTGATTTTATTATTGAAAACGAAATTTCTGGCCGTTTAGTACATAGTAATGATGAAGTAATCGAAGCAATACAGGCAAAAAATATCAAACAAGAAAATGCAGTATGTAGAGTTATCGATCATTTTACCTGGGAATCCACCGCAAAAAAAATATTAAAATGCCTGCAGACCTAGAAAGGAAACCATTTATGTGTGGAATATTTGGATGTATTGGAGCAAAAATATCTGAAGAACAGGCAAGATTCTGCTCCAATCAACTTTATCACAGAGGGCCTGATGGAAGCGGACTCTGGCAGGAAGACTGTACAACTTTGGCGCACCGAAGATTATCTATTATAGATTTATCCAACGCTGGGAAACAGCCCATGACAGATGACAGCCAACGTTATTGGATCACTTTTAACGGAGAAATTTATAATTATATAGAAATAAAAAATGAGCTAGTTGGTAAGGGACATTTATTCCATAGTAATAGCGATACAGAAGTGATTTTAGCCGCATATAAAGAATGGGGAGAACGTTGTGTTTACCGCTTTAATGGTATGTGGGCTTTTGCAATTTATGATAGTAACGAAAAAAAAACATTTTTGAGCCGTGATCGTTTTGGAATAAAGCCTCTTTATTATTCTTTAAATAGTGAACGATTGATATTTGCGTCAGAAATGAAGGCAATTATGCCATGTCTTGATAAAATTGAAATAAATTTGCAACTAATTCAATTTTATCGGATTTTTCATCACTACGAATTCAAAGAGGATTGTCTGATAAAAATGATTAAACGCTTCCCGGCGGGTTGTAATGCCACATATCAAAATAAAATCCTCAAAATTCAAAGATATTGGAACACTCTGGATCATTTAGTAGATATCCCTTCTAGTTATAATGATCAAGTGGAAATGTTTCATAATTTATTTTTAGATGCATGCCAATTAAGGATGAGAAGTGATGTATCTATTGGAACATCTCTAAGTGGAGGACTTGATTCCAGTGCCGTATTATGTGCTATGCACAACATTGCATCCACGAGCAAGAATACCTTATACCAAAATGATTGGCAACATGCCTATGTAGCCAGCTTCAGCAATAGCCCTTTGAATGAAACGCCATATGCAAAAAAAGTCACTGATTTTGTCGGTATCGGAAGTACTTATATTAATATTCACAATAATCTTGATGAAAATTTATTGTTCAAACAAGCATATCTCTTTGAAGAATTATGGATGAACTCTCAAATTCCACAGATGTTGATTTATGAAAATGAACGAAAAAATGGAACAGTTGTTTCCATCGATGGACACGGAGCTGACGAATTATTTGGCGGATATACCTTTAATATGCAGTTTGCCTTATTGGATGCTCAAGGACCAGAAGAAATTTCTGAGCTGGCTCAAATCATTCGAGAAGCCGAAAGTATCAATGATGACCTGAAAAATATGGAGAGCTGGACATCCAGAAGAATACAAAAGACAAAAATACGAAAAATATATGAACAGTTCTATAGAAAAATAATTTTACGTGGGGACTACTGCAAACATCAAAATTTTAAACACATGGATCAAATGTCTCAGTCTCTCTGTGTAGAAACACATGGGCGTGTCCTGCAAACTTTGCTAAGAAATTACGACCGTGATAGTATGGCTCATGGTGTAGAAATCCGTATGCCCTTTATGGATTACAGAATTGTTTCTTTTGCAATGTCACTGCCTTGGAACAGCAAAATACGAAATGGTTATTCCAAGGCAATTGTACGCGATGCGTTGCAGAATATTATGCCTTATGATATTGCATATCGAAAAGATAAAAAAGGATTCAATGCTCCAATTGGAGAATGGATCCGTGGGTCTGCGGACCTCTACTTAGAGTTAGTTAACAGTTCAGATTTTGCAAATAGCGCAACAATAAAAAACCCCCAAAAAATCAAGAAAGCTTTGACAGACTTTATTAAAAATACTGATCAAAATTATCTGCATGATTTTTCAGTAGCCCAGAGATTATGGCTTGAAATAAATATATTTATCTGGGAAAAAGCCATGACTCAAAGTCAATATCGATTATGAAGAAAAATATAGTATTTATTATTGATGACATATACAATGGAGGGGGAATTGCCCGCGTAAACTTATGTCTCATTGAATATTTGTTAAAAACAAAACAATATAATATCACCTTAGTATCTCTATGTAAACCGCAGGAGAAAAGTTTTTATAAAATACCAGAAAAATGTCAACTTATCAACTTACCATTAACTTCTTTTAAAATCAGAAAGGATACATGGAAAGCAGCTTATAAACTTCATCAACTTTTTCCTTCTGATTTTAAAAGTACTTTTATAATCAATGATGTTGGACATAATATCCCGGCTTGGCTAGGGCTTAAACATTGTAAAAAAGCCAAATTTATTAGTTGGTCCCATATGAACTTTTTCAATGGATCCAAATATGGATTTTCTGGCTTTGGCAAAAGACTTGCCGTAAAAAAATTTGATCATTTAATAGCTTTGACAAAAGAGGATCAAGCTTACTATAACCGAATATTAAATGCAAAAAATGTTATACAAATATATAATCCAAAAAATTTATATATCATCAAGTCCGACTACAATCCTTTAGTCAAAAAAATCATCAGCTGTGGACGACTAAATAAAATCAAAGGCTTTGACCTGTTAATCGAAGTCGCCCATATAGTCTTCAAAAATGTAAAAGACTGGAAATGGGATATTTATGGTGATGGCCCGGAAAAAGAAAATCTTCAGGCAAAAATAGAAAAATATGGATTGACTGGAAAAGTAAATTTGATGGGTTATCACTCGGATATCTTGAGTCTTTACAAGGATTATTCATTTAATGTCTTCACCTCACGTGGGGAAGGCTGTCCGATGGCCATGATCGAAGCCCAATCTGCTGGTTTGCCAATAGTATCTTTTGACTTCAAATGCGGACCAAAAGATTTAATTACTGACGGAAAGAATGGATTCATCATTGAAAACTGGGATATTGAAAAAATGGCATCCTCTATTCTATGTCTGATTAAAGACAACGAGATGCGGTGTGAATTTGCCAGAAATGCAGATATGAATTTAAAAGAATTAGAACCTTCCTACGTAATAGAAAAGTGGAAGTCTATTTTATAGTGTATCTAATTTTAATAAAACAATAAATGAGGTCATAAATCATGGTTTCCATTGTTCTGCCAACCTATAATGGTGCAAAATATATCAAAAATTCTATACAAAGCATTATAGCGCAAACATATACCGACTGGGAATTGATTGTAATTGATGATTGTTCAACAGATTCTACAAATACCATTGTCTCTGAATTTGCACAAAAAGACAAGCGAATTAAACTATTTAAAAACGAAAAAAACATGAGACTCCCTGCCTCATTGAATATTGGATTTTCTAAAGCCAAAGGAGAATATTTCACATGGACTTCTGATGATAACCTATATAAACCATGTGCTATAGAACAACTTATTAAAACATTGCAGGAAACCGTCAACATTGGTCTTGTTTTCTCAAGAATGGAAAACATAGACGCAAACGGGAAATCAAAGGGATTATCTTACTCGCCCAAAGAAATCGAAGAATTACATTATCATAATATTGTTGGTGCATCATTTATGTATACGCGTACAGTATACGATAAAATTGGGGATTATGATACAAATAAATTTTTAATGGAAGATTACGATTACTGGCTTCGCATTTCCAGAGTTTATACAATCAAATATCTTCCCGATGTTCTATACCAATACCGACAGCATAAAGGCAGCCTTACTGAAAGCCGTAATAAACTAGTGCTGGAAAGCAAAATCAGACTTCTGGAGGAAGAACTAAGCCTAACTGAATTAAATACTGATATTCTCAGAATGGTATATAAAGAGCTTGCAGAAGCCTCCTTCAGTCTGAATCGTTATGCAGAAATGAAAAAATACCTGGTCAAAATGAAACGCATTTCAAAAAATACGAAAGATGTACGCAAAGAAGTCCGGATTTCATACATAATTGGACCAAACCTATCCAACATAATGAAAAAAATATTTAAGAAAAGCAAACAGGAATTATTCAAATGAAAAAAAATAATAAACATGCCTATTTAATTATGGCTCATCATCGTTTTGACATCCTAGAAGAATTATTAAAGGATTTGGATGATGAAAGAAATGATATATTCCTGCACATTGATATAAAAGCCCGAGACTTTCCGTTACATCATTTCAACCGGTTATTGCAGAAAGCAACTCTCATATTGATCAAACGGATGGATGTCCATTGGGGAGGTTATTCACAGATTGAGTGCGTAGGAAACCTGTTAAAAGCAGCAACATCCTACGGGTACCACTCCTACTACCACTTTATGGTTGGAGTAGAATTTCCGCTAAAAAACCAGAATTATATTCATAAATTTTTTGAACACAATGCTGGATATGAATTCATAGGTTTTGATCAGAAAGACAACAATTTTGAAGAACGTGTAAAATACTATCACGTTTTCAATGAATATGCAAGAAATAACACATATTTCCAAAAAATTCTAAACAAAATCCGTATCTTTGGTGTCGCTGTCCAAAGACTTTTTAATATTGACCACTCAAAAAAATTTGGCCTAGTTTTAAAAAAAGGAAATGCAAACTGGAGCATTACACATGACTTGGCTTATTATATTGTTACGCATGAACAGACGACCGAAAAAATATATCGGCATTCTTTTTGTGGTGATGAAGTATTTATACACACTCTGGTTTACAATTCCAGATTCCGAAAGAATATATATGATCCTAATGATGAATGCCACTCCTCTATGCGAATTACCACTTGGGACAACAAGTATAATCGTTACTATGTCAAAGATGTAGATCTTCTATTAAATTCCGGACGATTATTTGCCAGGAAAATTGATGGTGACGATGCAACAAATTTGATTTCTTTCATAAAGAAAAAAAGAGAGGATCAGTCAACCTACTGAACACAAAGGAATATCTTATGAAAATTAAGCTAAAAATTTCATTAGAATATCTATACTACTATGTATTGATATTATTACTTCTGAATAATTGGTGGGGGGATTTAAGGGTCTTTCGAAACATATATCTATTTGTAAAACCTTTACTGCTTTGTATCACACTTCTTTTAATCCTAGCATTATTTTGTATTAAAGAATACAAATTGATTGAATTGAGCATAATAATTACTTTAGTAACTGCCGGAATGTATACTTCATATTTAACAGACAGTAAATGGACATTATATTGCATGATACTCATTGCATTTAGTCGAAAAATAAATATTAGGCAAACAATAAAAATTATTTACAATTGTATGAGTATCTTTATCATAATATCTGTTACTATTTTTTTGTTTCAATACTTTTTTTTACCATCTACATTAACATTGCATGAAGATTATACTTCTGTTATCAAATATAGTATGACATTTATTGGTGCAAATGAGGCTGCGCGATATTGGATTTACTGGTTTGCACTTTATTTATATTTAAATTCCGGAAAACCGATAGCATTTTTCAAAAAAATGCTATTAACAATTATAACAGTGTTTTTTTATGCATGTACATATTCTGACGCTCTTCTCCTTATTTTAATTATGGCTTTTCTGAAGCTTATGGAACACAAAGAAAATTTCAAAAAACTGGTGACTAAATATGCTGGGTATATTTTTAGTATTGTATGGATTTTCTCATTAATCATATTAAAATTTGAAGACAGCTTTCTTTACAATATACTAAATAAATTTACTACAGGAAGACTTCGATTAGGAATTACAGGCTTTAAAATTTATAATGTATCTATATTAGGGCAGCAAGCTTTAGAATTTGGATTTTGGATAACAAATACAAGTATACGGCTTGTATTGGATAATGCATATTATATGATTATGATACAATATGGTATTTTTTATCTGATATTAATATCCTTTTTATTTATTAAAGCAAATAAAATGTTAGATTATAAGAGTTCATGTTGTTTGATTATGTACTCAATTTTTGCGCTTGCAGAAAATAACATATTATCTCCAACTGCAATATTTCCTGTCTTAATAGCCGCAAATTTATGCTGGACATATAGAAAAAGTAATTTGATCTGATTTTAAACGAAATCAAAATGGGAAGGAATACATTTTTGAAATGAATATTGCCATACTAACCTTAAGTGCTTCTGACAATTGTGGTTCTTTGCTGCAAGCATATGCATTGCAACAAATATTGATTCGTTTGGGATACAAGACAGACATACTAAACTTTTGCACAAAAAGATCCAAGAAAATGTACCGTATTTTTCATCCAAGTTATATCAAAAAACCCAGAAAATTATTAGGTTTATTTTTAAACTATCACGATCTTAAAAAACAACAGAATGATTATCATGATTTCAGAAAAAATCATCTGAATATGACTTTACAAAAATATTGCAATTCTTCTGATTTGGCTATAATTGATGGACAATATGATTATATAATCTGTGGCAGTGATCAAGTCTGGAATACAAATATGTGGGATTTCGATGAGGCATATTTGCTAACATGGTGCAAAAACTCAAAAAAAATCGCTTATGCTGTTAGTCTTGGTGATCAAAAGAATCGAAATATTCAAAAACAAAAAGAAACTCTTATAAGTACAAATGATTTTTTTATGATATCTGTTCGAGAAAAATCTGCTGTTAAAAAACTGCTTGAAATAACTAGTAGAAATGTAAATCTTTGCCTTGATCCAACGTTGCTGTTAAGTATGGAAGACTGGCAAATGCTAACAGATATAAATCTGACCCCAACAACCCCTTATATTTTTTATTACTCTTACAATTATGAAGATGAAATAAAGAACCAATTAGTGAGCGATTTTTCTAAAATAACAAATTTACCTGTATATGTTATCAATATTTCCCGTTGGTGTGATGGAAAAGAGAAAAAATATGGATTTCATATATCCTCTGACGTTTGTGTTTGGCCTTGTTTAAACCTCTGGCTGGTTACTGATATGCAAAAAGTCCGGACCAATTGCTTTTTTAAGTTTAATGCAACATTGTACCTATTCATTAGTAGAATCATTTCACGGAACATTATTCTCTTACATATTTGAAAAACAATTTTGGTTTTTAAAAAATACCAATGACAACATACTGGATGACCGAATCAATGACATAATGGAAGTATTAGACAAAAAAGACCGAATCTTACACCCAAATAACCTGGTTGATAAAATTAAGGAGGAAGTAAATTATACAACTACCTCTTATGAATTTATAGAATTAAAAAAGGCATCTATAGATTTTCTTTCCCGCTTAAAAGAACAAGATTAAAATATAATTAGGAACCCATATATGAAACTGGATCGTAAGCGAAACACAATTAGAAACTCCCTGTGGGGAATTGTTAATCGAGTTATTGCATTAGCTGGCCCTTTTCTAATCAGAACATTGATTATCTATATCCTTGGAACCGAATATCTTGGATTAAGCAGCTTATTCACCTCTATTCTGCAGGTCCTGAGTATGGCCGAGCTGGGGATCGGTTCTGCGGTTGCTTTTAGTATGTATGATCCCATTGCCCAAAATAATGATATTTTAATCTGCCAGCTATTAAACTTTTATAAAAAAATATATAGAGTCATAGGTATTGTAATCTTAACTTTTGGAATATGTCTGATGCCAGCACTTCATTTATTTATTCGTAAAGATGTACCAGCTGACATTAACATTTATTATCTGTATATATTGTATTTAATAAATGCAAGCATAAGTTATCTTATGTTTGCGTATAAGAGTGTTCTCTTCTCTGCATTCCAGAGAGAAGATATAATCAGCAAAGTGTATTCCTTTTTGCTTGTCATACAATATATAATGCAGGCGTTTGTATTGATTTTCTTTGAAAATTATTATTATTACTATATTTTGATCCCTGTGATTAGCATAATTAATAATATTATTATAGATACTTTGACAAAAAAATATTATCCAGATTATTCCCCCGCAGGGAAAGTTCCCGATTCTATTATTAAGGATATTAAAAGAAAGGTAGGAGGCACTGTAATCAGCAAATTCTGTGGATTAACCAGAAACACCTTTGACAGTATTATTATTTCTTCCTTTTTGGGACTGACTACCGTTGCAATTTATGGAAACTATTACTATATCCTAAGTAATGTTGCCAGCGTACTTGTTATTCTTGTCACTTCAATGAAAGCAGGAATTGGGAACAGTGTAGCACTGGATTCTCTCAGAAAAAATTTTCAAGACTACAACTTGTTTACTTTTATGTATTCATTACTCGCATCCTGGTGTTCTGTTTGTCTTCTTTGCCTGTATCAACCTTTTATGAGATCATGGGTTGGCTCTGAAAACATGTTTTCTTTCCATATTGTTATACTTTTATGTATATACTTTTTTTTGCAGACTATGGGTGATATTACAAATGCATACTCTGGCTCTGTTGGCCTTTGGTGGGAAAACCGGTACAGAACGATACTGGAAGCAGCCTGTAATTTAATTTTAAATATCTGTCTTGGTTATTTTTTTGGTGTATTTGGAATCATATTAGCAACTGTTATTACACTTTTTTTCTTTAATTTTATATGGCAAACACAGATTTTATTTAAATATTATTTTAAAGATTATAATTTAATACAGTATATTAGCACTTATGTAAAATATCTGTTAGTCACTGTTATAGTATGTGTCATATGTGTTTCTATATGTTGTTTAGTACATGTTAATTTAGCGGCTGATTTATTAATCCGTGCCATTTTATGCTTACTGGTACCTGGTATTTTGTATTTTATGACTTACAGGAATAATCCTCTTTTTATTGATGCAAAAAACTTCATCCAAAGAATAATACCAAAATAAAAATAGAAATGAAAAGAAATATAAGAATCGACTCCATAAAATATTACGGCATCCTTGGAATGTGTTTGCTGCACAGCAGTTACCTATTATCAAATATGAACACAAAGCTCTCTTTGTACACGCTGCTTCAGTGCGGGGGGGGGGATTTGTCTTCCATTATATTTCTTCTTAAGTGCATTTTTCTTTTCATATAACTTCAATCCAGACCATACTGATGTCAAACTGATTTCGCGTATAAAATCTGTCACCATTCCGTATTTTTGCTGGAATCTGTTTTTTATTGAATTATATGCTGCTTTGAGTAAAATGCAACAACACACAGGTTTGACACTTACTCACGAGACGTACTTTCCCGGAGACATAAAAGAAATTATCCGTTTTATATGGCTGGGATACCGAAACCCTCCTTTATGGTATTTGCAGGTTCTGATGGAGTTCGTACTGATCTCTCCTGCTTTATATGCACTATGTAAAAAATATCAAAAAATCAGTCTTTTCTTTTTATTTAGCTTTATATTACTGAATCTTTATTTCTATGGAGATATTAAATACGCCAGCGTTGCTTACTGGATTCCTGCATATGGGAGCGGTTTATGGTGTGGTGTCTACATACCATCCTGTGTTTTAAAGCATAACACAAAGGTAAAATATAGTTTATTCAGCTGTATTATTTTCCTGATTTATATTTACATCCTTTATACTTTTTCCAGCAGGCCATTTATTAACCACTTTAAATATTTGGGCTGGATGCTTATGCCGATCTTGTTGCTGGAAATATCACACCTATTGCCTGCAAACAAAACTATGGAAAACATCTATGGCTCTGAGTTTCTCATATTTTGTCTGCACTATCCAATCATTCAAATATTGGATGCCCTAATGGACAACTTTTTTATACCTGTCACAGACGTGCAGATTTTCACAAAATGGCTTACCGTTTTAACGCTGACTTTATTCCTCATACACTTTTTCTATTATTTAAACCAAAAATTTACAAAGCCACTATACATAGTTTTTATCAAACACTTTAAGGACCACATGCAATGAAGAAATATCTAAGGTTACTGCGAGTACACCACTACATAAAGAATTTTCTAGTCTGTTTAGCTCCATTTTTCGGACAGGTAATCTTCCAGCCTTACATCATAAAGATTACATTATTGTCCATGACTTCGTTTTCTCTTCTTTCATCATCCATATACGTCGTTAATGATATATGTGATGTTGAAAAAGACAGAAAACACCCTATAAAATGTAAACGCCCGATTGCATCTGGCGAAATATCCATAACAACTTCCAAAATCATATGCGGTTTTCTGATGCTGGCAAGCCTGCTTGTACAATTTTTGATTGACTTTCATAATATAACCTCATGGTTGATTTTAGGAGTATATCTTGTAAGCAATCTATTATACAGCAACTATGGAGTTAAAAATATTCCGCTGGTGGATGTGTACTTTCTTGCATTTGGTTTTACTTTGAGAGTTTTTTATGGCGCGGCAAATACCCATGTTCCTATTTCTGTATGGCTGTTATTGGTTATTATATGCGGCTCACTGTATCTTGGGTTTGGAAAGAGAAGAAATGAATTGACTACTTCAGGAAATACTACCCGCATTGTACTAAAATATTATAACAGTCAATTTCTCTCACAAAGTATGAATTCCTGCATGACACTGGCTATTGTCTTTTATTCCCTGTGGTGTATGGAAAAAGATTCGATTGGTTTCGCATCAGGTTATACCTATAGTGTTCCTTTCATCATCATTCTTTTTTTGAGATACAGTCTGATTATTGAAAAAGGATCGGATGGAGATCCGGTCAATGTAATTATAAAAGATAAAATATTACTGCTATTAGGCATCATATATGCCTTACTGCTTATCTTATTAGTGTATTATCAATAAAATGGAGATTTTGTTTTATGCCGAAAGTAATACAAACCATAGGGGTTTGGAGTCTGGCACTTCTGTTCCTTTTCCTGACCCTGATTTATAAAAGAGATATGCAACCCTTACCTTTTTTCTGCGCTCTTGCATTCATCTCACTTATTATGATATTTCATTCCACCATATATAAGCATTTTATTCTCTCTGTTAAATATAAAGCTTTGCTTGTTTTTTTCATGACATTTTTTTCTCGTCTTTTTTATCTAGTCTGTATGCGGAATCAGATTGCTCAGATCAGTGATTTCCATACGACTTTACATTATGCTCAGACAGGCACTTATACGGAAAATATCATATATTATTCGCATTTTCCCCACAAATTAGTTTATCCGCTTTTCCTTCATTCTATGGGACTGGATACTCAGGCCAAAATTTTAATGTTTCAGGTGATTTGTGTTTCGTTGATTGCTCTTTCCATATATAGCATTGGCAAAATGATGTTTTCAGAACAGACAGGTTTTTTTGCTTCACTCCTATATATTTTCTGGCCATCTCAGATTGTGTACACAAGCATAATATCAGAAGAACACCTGGGTGGTTTACTCACCTTATCTTGCTTTATCCTGATTTTTGTTATGCAAAAAAAGAATAAAATGAAACCACCCCCCCCCGATCATTTTTACACCCTAAAAACATTTGCTGCTTACAGTTTATGCGGAATATTATGTGGTCTTTGTGTATTTTTCAAAGACTGGTGTGTGATTGTATTAATTGCATCTTTTATTACAGGTATCCTGTACATCAGTCGTTTTTTCCGGCGGGAAATCCTGTGCATTGCAATCGGCTTTATATTATTGTTAAGTTTCCGGAGCATAACAAAACAATTTATTACAAACAGTATTGAGTCCATATTAGATGTCAACGTAAATGATAACACCATACCATGTTATATGTATGTCTCATTACATCCCCAAAATTCGGGCGCCTGGAACCCTGATCGATACAATGAATATTTTTCATTTGTATCTGAAAATAATTTTGATTATGATAAATTAGAATTATTTAATCTTCGTTTTAATAATCATGAAGATGGTAGGGCGAGTAAGAGAGTTTTAGAAATATTATTGAAGTAGGTGAGATAATGGGATTAAAGAAAATAGTCATTAATCTTATTTTAAGATTTGTAAATGTCTTTGTACGCTTTTGTTCAATAAAGAGTAATCAAGTTGCATTTGTTTCTTTAGAATCAAATCGATTAGAAAGTGATTTGAAATTAATTTATGATGAGCTAAATAAGAATGGAAATTACACTTTAAAAACTGTATTGATAAATTATAATAAAAAAAGTTTACTTAATAATTTTTTATATATGCTTAATTGTATTAAACAAATCTATATTATTAATACCTCAAAAATAGTTTTAATAACTGATAATAACTATGTTATTAGTAATTTTAAACGTGATGGAGTAAAAGTAATTCAGGTTTGGCATGCAACTGGAGCAATTAAAAAGTTTGGTAATGCGATTAAAAGAGAATATCCAATTAAAAATTATGATTATGTACTAGCAAATAGTGATTATTGGAAGAAACCTTATCAAGAGGCTTTTAATGTTTCTAAAGATAATGTGATTATCACCGGAATGCCACGAGTAGATCATTTAGTTGATCATGATTATTTAATAAAAACTAAAGCAAGGCTACAAGATAAATACCCGATTCTAAAAAATAAAAAAGTTATTTTATATGCTCCGACATTTAGAGGAAATATTTATCAAGGTTTTAAAAGTATTGGTTTTAATGGAAAAAAACTGCTTGATAGTTTAGGTGAAGATTATGTTTTAATATATAAACTTCATCCACTGTTATTAAATGATTCAATTGTTGATTGTGATCGGATTTTAAATTTAAATAATGAGGAAACTCATGATTTATTTACTGTTAGTGATATGTTAGTGTCTGATTTTTCATCCATTATTTTTGATTATGCTTTTTTAAATAAACCATTATATTTTTTTGTTCCTGATTTAGATGAATATTTAGAAACATTAGGATGTTTTGTAGATTATCGTGAAATTATGCCAGGTGCAATATGTTTAGATGAAGAAGAATTATCAAAAGCAATTTTAAAAAATAAAAACTATGATATTAATAGTTTTTTACAAACTTTTTTTAAATATCAGGATGGTAATAACACTAAAAGAGTTATTGAATTTATTAAAAGCTTTAACAAGCATCAAGAATAATCTTGATGTTTTTGTATTATTTTTAATATATTTGCCTAGAAATAAGATAACAGCTTGAATAGGTTAAAGTAGGAGGGATGTACATGTACGAAGATTACATGGATAATTTATTTGATCGCCGCCCTATGCCGGTTGTAGCGCCTAAGGTTGGAGATATATTCTTATATACGGTAAATCGTGGAGATAACGTATATGCAATAGCTAGAAGATTTAATACACGAGTAGATTATATTAAAAATATGAATGAATTGGATAATCGAATGATGATTTATCCAGGACAACAATTATTGATTCCGGTACTATTTGAAAAAATACCCCCAGTAAAACCACACCCTTTACCACAGCCAGTACCACGGCCACAACCTCGGCAGTCATATGAACTATATTTTTAAAATAACTAGATTTTTTAGATGAAAGAGTTTATTATATTG
>OFHA01001351.1_pt1 | contig 17201 bp, 14 predicted proteins | sample 1521891 | NCBI WGS metagenome assembly OFHA01 (sample SAMEA3504089, study PRJEB24116) | mouse gut metagenome | biome: mouse gut; feature: mouse-associated habitat; material: faeces | place: Denmark | collected 2011
GTCAGCCTGTGGATTTTCTCCTCATCTACCTGTGTCGGTTTACGGTACGGGTACAAATAATACTATAGCGGCTTTTCTCGACAGTGTGGATTCAGTAACTTCCTTACTCTTTTTCAGTCCTCATCACATTTCAGCTCATTCTGACGGATTTTCCTATCAGACATACCTTTATGCTTGACCGGGTATTTCCTTTCCCCGGTTTACTTATCCTCCTGCGTCCCCACACTTCTGATTATTTGTAGTACTGGAATCTCTACCAGTTATCCATCGACTACGACTTTCGTCCTCGCCTTAGGTCCCGACTTACCCTGGGAAGTTTAGCTTTACCCAGGAATCCTTAGATATTCGGCCTAGAAGTTTCTTTCTTCTATCTCGCTACTCATTCCGGCATTCTCTCTACTGCCTCGTCCATCATCGCTTTCGCTTTGACTTCTTCCTACTACACTATGCTCCTCTACCACTTCCTACCTCGCTAGGTAGAAAATCCGTAGCTTCGGTGGTATGTTTTAGCCCCGTTTATTTTCGGCGCAGGTTTTCTCGACTAGTGAGCTGTTACGCACTCTTTAAATGTATGGCTGCTTCTAAGCCAACATCCTAGTTGTCTTCGAAATCCCACATCCTTTCCCACTTAACATACACTTTGGGACCTTAGCTGTCGGTCTGGGCTCTTTCCCTTTTGACCACGAGACTTATCTCACGTAGTCTGACTCCCGAGGGTATCTTGACGGCATTCTTAGTTTGATATGAGTTGGTAACCTTTTTGGGCCCCGCGTCAGTTCAGTGCTTTACCTCCGTTAGACTCCTCTCGAGGCTAGCCCTAAAGCTATTTCGAGGAGAACCAGCTATCTCCGAGTTCGATTGGAATTTCTCCGCTATCCACACCTCATCACCACCTTTTTCAACAGATGTGTGTTCGGTCCTCCAAAACCTTTTACGGTTCCTTCAACCTGGACATGGATAGGTCACCCGGTTTCGGGTCTACTATTACTAACTATTTTCGCCCTCTTCAGACTTGGTTTCCCTTCGGCTTCATACCTTTTTAGTATTTAACCTCGCTAGTAATAGTAACTCGCCGGACCGTTCTACAAAAAGTACGCCATCAGTTCGTAAACCTCTGGCTGTTTGTAAGCATTTGGTTTCAGGTTCTCTTTCACTCCCCTCCCGGGGTCCTTTTCACCTTTCCTTCACAGTACTGCTTCACTATCGGTCACTGGGGAGTATTTAGGCTTGGGGGGTGGTCCCCCCGGCTTCCTACAGGGTTTCTCGTGTCCCGTAGTACTCTGGATTCTGTTGGCTGAATTTCAATTTCGTTTACTGGACTTTCACCTTCTCTGGTATGCTTTCCCAAAACATTTCAACTATCTCCATTCATTACCATGCACAGTCCACAACCCCAGAAAACATTGTCTCCTGGTTTGGCCTCTTCCCTTTTCGCTCGCCGCTACTCAGGAAATCGATTTTTTCTTTCTCCTCCTACTGCTACTTAGATGTTTCAGTTCACAGCGTTTCCCTTCTGTATGCTATGGATTCACATACAGATACTTAAGGTTTCCTTAAGTAGGTTCCCCCATTCGGATATCTCCGGCTCAATGGCTATGTGCGCCTCCCCGAAGCTTTTCGCAGCTTATCACGTCCTTCATCGGCTCCCAGTGCCAAGGCATTCACCTCATGCTCTTCCTTGCTTGACCTTTATGTTGTAGCGTTTCTTTCTATCTTTTAGAAGTTTTTTCAAATATATTTTCTAAAGTATTTCTTTTTTTCTCGATTTTTGACTCTTACTTCTTCTTGTATTCAGTTTTCAAGGTGCATTTGCAGACTCCTTTTTTGTCTGCTACTGGAGATTGCGAGATTCGAACTCGCGACCCCCTGCTTGCAAGGCAGGTGCTCTCCCAACTGAGCTAAACCCCCATTTACATCACATAAATACTATGCAATGATACATTTTGATATTATATCAGAAAACATTACAAAAATCAATCATTTTTTGCTTTTTATTTTCTTTATTTTATTTCTTTCAAAACACTGCCTGAATATATTAACACGCATACAATATTTTGTCAACACATTTTTTTATTTTTTATGCAAATATTTTTAATACCATCATTAAAAGCAAATTATGATGATATAAAAACGCTGTCACATGGCTTTTTTCAAGCAAAGCAAAAAACTGTTGAAACACCTCATTATAATAAAAAAACACTAATACTATACCTGCAAACCATACTATCAGTATACCTTTTGCGCCACCAATAGCAAGCCCACACATTCTATTTACTGTACTAATAACGGGAAGTTTTGAAACAATATTTAATGCACCTAAAAACAATTTCATTATAATGTATAGTGTCACTGCTGCTAAAACTACACTGATGACATTTAAACAAATATTTGCAAAATAACTTGCTATATAATCCTGCAATTTTTCTGTTTGAAATAAAGAATGTATTACAGAATTATTATTTTCAAGCAATGCGCTTTTTAAAAAATCTGGCATATTCATTTGGTCAATTAACGCAGTCTGAGATTGTTCTGCCTTTTCTCCTAATAGAGTGCCTAAATTCAATCCTTCATATACATTTTTTTTAAAAAAATCAAATAGAGCTGTTTTTCTTAAAAATTTACTGCAAACTGGTGATATCATTTTTACTCCAAAAAAAGAAACTAGTACAGGTAAAAAACCAATACAAGCATATATAAACCCTTTTCTATATCCCATAATTGCAGGTATTGCAATGATTAATATAACAATAAAATCCATTATCCATATCATATTTATATTTTCCAAAATACATCACACTCTCTATAAAATTATATTTTTATGCAAATTCTAAAAATAATTATTTATTATTTGATTTTATCCATGATTTTGACAATAGGAAATACTGAGGGAACTTTTTTATACATGAAAGGTCCCCTCAAATTCCTCTAATTAATGCTAAACATTTATACTACATCCATTATCTACTCAATTTTGAAATGCAGATTTTTTTATTGATTATTTCACTTTATCAATTCTGCTGATTCTGTTCACTTTGCTCACCTTGCTGATTTTCTTTTCCTCCATTGTTGTTTTGCTGACTTTGGCTATTTTATTGTTGTACTTCATTATTTTCTCCATTTGTATTGTTTTGTTCATTTTTGTCTTTCTGTTCATTTTCTGTATTTTTTTCTTGTTTACTTTCTTGTTGTTCTTCTCCTTCTTGCTTTTGTTCTTGTTGTTCTTCTCCTTGCTGTTCATCATCTTTTTGTTTTTGTATTACTTTTTCTGTACTTTGTGTTTTCTGTTTTTCTTCTTTTACAGCAGTATCTTGACTTACTCTATCCATATTCAATATCACAGCAGTATCATTTGATACAAACAGCACATTATTAACATTTTCCATAAGCAAAACATCTGTCATATCTCTTGTTGCTGTATATTCCCAAAATGCCCTGCCACCTATTTTTAATCCATAATATGTTTTACTACACCCTATTATTGTTCCCGTTTGATTACAATTTAAATATGTCACACCATCTTTTGCTTGAAAATCCGCAATTTCTTTTCCATCACCATTTATCCAACTTACATTACCTACTTTTCTACTATTTTTCCCTGAAATTGCAGAACCATAAGCAACAACTACATATTTCTTTTTTTCTACTCCAATATAACTAATATGATTTGTCAATTCTATATTCCATTTTTCCTTTCCGTCACTTCCTATACCATATAACCCCTTGTCAGATGCTACAATTAAATTCCCATTATCTAAGTAAAATATTTTGGGTATCAGTTCATTTGTTTTAATAACAGATGCAAACATACTTTCACTAAAATTTCTACCTTCCGATTCATTTACATAAAAAAAGTTTATACTTCCCACAGGCTCTACATCTGTTGTATCTAAATAACTAATTGCAAATATTCTATTATCATCTGAAATATCCATAGAAAAAGGATATATTCCTGTTTCTCCTTCTTGTCTCACAATTAATTGTGTGCCAGTACTATTATAAACCATAATACTGTATACTTCTTTATCTTTTGTAATAATACCCAAGTAACCATTACGATTTAATGCAAAATACAATATATTTCCTGTCACCTGAACAGTATAGACTGGACCTGATTCATTATATACTTTTGCAGTTTTTCCTGCTAAATCTCCTACTGCATAATATCCTCCTTCCTCTATAAGTTCTGGTACAGCCATAGTAAATGTATCATTCCATTTTTGGTCACCCATACCATTCATATATTTCACACCATCTTTTGTACACATTAAAAATCTTTTACCTTTTGTAGCAAATAATGTTCCGCCTGCTGATAATGTGACACTATTTTTTTCTGTTGCTTGTTCTGCTGGATTTTCTGTTATATCTGTATTTTTCTGTGTTTTTTCCTGCAAAGAAGAAATGATTGTATTAATTTTTCCTTCTCCATAAAATGTATCTACATAATATAGTCCACAGCTTCCTCCTACAATTAAAGCAAGCAAAAATACAATAATAATATATTTATTTTTTTTCTTTTTGACTATTTTCTTTTCTTCCTCCAATATGATTCTCCTTTACTGCAATCAATCATTTTTTACAAACAACACAACATATTATACTCCAAAGCATAAAATTCGTATAGATATAACTTTGTATAAATTCCATTTCACATTGCAAAATAAAGGGGCGAACAACTTATTATTGTTCAGCCCCTTTTATTTATTTTCTATTATCATTTAAAATTATGCTTTTATCAATTTATCATAAAGAGCAATATATTTTCCTGCGGAATTTGCCCAAGAGTAATTACAGTCCATAGCATTTCTAACTACATTTGCCCATTCCTGAGGACCCATATGATATACATTTAATGCTTCATGGAACGCCCAAAGCAAACCATTACCATCATAGCTTTCAAATACAAAGCCATTACCTTGTTTTGTTTCTACACTATAATGACTAATAGTATCAGCCAATCCTCCTGTTTTTCTAACAATAGGTACTGTACCATATCTCAAGCTAAACATCTGACCTAAACCACATGGCTCAAAAAAGGAAGGCATCATAAACAAATCACTAGACGCATATATTCTTTGTGCTAATGTATCATCAAATAATATATTTGCACTCATTTTTCCAGGATATTGTTGTGCCATACTCTTAAAGATATATTCATATCTGCTTTCTCCTGTACCTAAAAGCACGAATTGTATATCTTCCTTCATAATTTCACCAAACACTTGTGTCAAAATATCTAATCCTTTTTGGTCAGCTAATCTTGTAATCATGCCAATCATAGGTACATCTCTTTGTTCCAGTCCCAAATATTTCTGTAACTCTCTTTTATTTTCTTTTTTCAGTTCAATACTATTTCTATCAAAATTTGTTGTCAAACGGCTGTCTGTTGCTGGGTCATTTGCTGCATAATCAATGCCATTTATAATACCACTTAAATGCTCTTTTCTGCTTCTTAACACACCATCCATACCATAACCATATTGTGGTGTTTGTATTTCTTCTGCATACGTATTACTTACTGTACTGATATGGTCTGCATACATCAATCCCATTTTCATATAGCTAACATTGCCGTAAAATTCAGCGTTACCATTATCAAAACACCAATTTGGTACGCCCAATAACTCCATTGTTTCTCTACCAAACACACCTTGATATTGCAAGTTATGTATGGTATACAATGTTTTAATTCTGGAATAAAATACCATTTTGCTGTAAGATTCTTTCAAAAGCATACAAATTGGACCTGTTTGCCAGTCATTACAATGTATAATGTCTGGATAATAGTCTATCATTGAAAGCATATGCAGTACTGCTTTACAGAAAAATGCAAAACGTTCGTTGTCATCCCCATAACCATAAAGTCCTTCTCTGCCAAAATAAAAATCATTTTCTATAAAGTACACAGGAAATGTGCCAGTATTTTTTCTTAAAATTTTTGCTTCCTGTGTTCTCCAGGCAAGATTTACGAAGAAAGAACCTAAGTATTCGACATCTTGCAAATGTTCTTCTTTTATCGTTGCATATTTAGGAAGTACCACTCTTACGTCAACGTCTGCTTCTTGTAATGCTTTTGGTAATGACCCTACAACGTCCCCCAATCCACCGCTTTTTGCATAAGGCGCTGCTTCAGAAGAAACTAGCAATATTTTACGTCTTTCACTTGCCACTCATAACCACCCTTTCATAATTATTGATGTTGTTACTATCATGATATCCACTAATACCAATATTGAAAACATAGCATGACACCAACTACACCATATGATTTGACACATTTGTTTATATTAAATTTTACTACAAAATACCACTTTCCTGCAAGTAATAATATTAACAAAATTAAATAATCTGTTACAAAATTTCTTTTTTTGGCTTATAGTATGAAATTTTCGTGTTATAATAGTTCTGACAATACAGCAAAATATGGTTTGTCATACAATATTGTATCTCATTTTACACAGAAAGGAAGATTTTTATGGACAAATTACCCAAAAGAACGGAAATCAATACAAATTTTGCATGGCATTTAGAAGATATTTACAGTAGTACAGAAATATGGGAAAAAGATTTTGCAATTTCTCAAAAAAATATTGACGATTTACGCAATTTTTCTGGGAAAATTAGCACATCTGCACAAAATTTATTAGACTGTCTTAATAAAAATAATGAAGCCAGTTTGATAATAGAAAAACTTTATGTATATGCTTTTATGCATTTTCATGAAGATAGTACAAATACAGTATACCAACAACTTTCTTCTAAAGCAGAAAATATTATGATACAATATTCTGCTGCAACTGCTTTTATTGTTCCTGAAATACTCACCATGTCAGAACAAGCAATACAAAACATCATAAATCAAAATAATTTTAAAGTATATCGTCATTTTTTAGAAAATATATTGCGTCAAAAACAACATATATTATCTGCACAGCAAGAAGAATTTCTTGCGCAAGCAAGTGAAATTGGTGGTGCTCCTCAAACAATATTTACCATGCTAAATGATGCTGACATGAAATTTGCTGTTATAAAAAATGAAAAAGGCGAAAATGTAGAATTGACAAAAGGACGTTATACTTCCTTTTTAGAAAATAAAAATCGTTGTGTACGTAAAGACGCATTTGAGGCACTATATGACAGCTATTTAAAACAAAAAAATACCATTGCTGCTACTTATAGTGCTAGTGTAAAAAGTGATGTGTTTTTTGCTAAAGCAAGAAATTACACCTCTTCACTTTCTGCTGCATTAGAAGATGATAACATACCTGTTGCTGTTTATGATAATTTAATTGAAACAGTACATCAATATTTACCCCTTATGCACCGCTATGTTGCATTAAGAAAAAAATTGCTTGGTTTAGATGATATTCATATGTATGATTTATATGTTCCTATTGTTGCCGAAGCAGATAAAAAAATATCTTATGATGAGGCAAAACAGACCGTATATAAAGCATTACAAATATTAGGAAAAGACTATACACAAGCATTGCAAAAAGGTTTTGATAGTGGCTGGATAGATGTTTATGAAAATGAAGGTAAAAGGAGCGGTGCTTATTCCTGGGGCGTTTATGGAGTACATCCTTATGTACTTTTAAATCATAATGATAATATCAATAGTATGTTTACACTTGCTCATGAAATGGGTCATGCACTTCATAGCTATTTTACATGGCAAAAACAGCCTTATATTTATGGCGGACATAAAATATTTGTTGCAGAAGTTGCATCTACATGTAATGAGGCATTACTTATGCATTATCTTCTACAAAATACAAATGATATCGCTTATAAAAAATATCTCATCAATTATTATATGGAACAATTTAGAGGTACATTATTCCGTCAAACAATGTTTGCTGAATTTGAAAAAATTACACATGAAATGATAGAAAAAGGCGAACCTCTTACTTGTGAAAATATGAGTGAAATTTATTATCATTTGAATAAACAATATTTTGGTGATGATATTGTAATTGATGAGCAAATTGCCATAGAATGGGCAAGAATACCTCATTTTTATAATGCTTTTTATGTTTATCAGTATGCCACAGGTTATAGTGCTGCAATCGCACTTTCTGAACAAATTATAAAACAGGGTCAGCCTGCTATTGACCGTTATTTAGATTTTCTTTCAAAAGGTAATTCCGAATATTCTATTGATTTACTGAAAGGCGCTGGTGTAGATATGACAAGCACAGAACCTATCAAAAATGCTATGAAAGTATTTGAAGATTTATTGAATGAAATGGAAAGTCTTTTATAATAAATAAATGAACGAATCATCATATAAACAAAAATAAATAAATTGATTGATTTTTATAAATATAGGGGAGATTTCCCACAAGTGAAAATTTCTCCCCCATATTTTTAAAATTATAATTATGTAAAAAGTATTATGCCATTTTTTTCTGTTCTATATTGATAGAAAGTCTAAGAGAAAATATATAAAGTAATATAGGTATGATTATCATAGCAGCTATAATCATTATAGTATTTTCTTCACAAAACATATTTACTATTACACTACTACACCCTATCACAAGCATTGCTATTAATGCAAATATTGCTACAAGATACAATCTAGCCTGTTCCACACCACAATGATATATTAAAGGAAATAATATTGACTGCATAACAGGTACAAAACATACCACGCCTATTTGTAGTAATAAATCTTCTTTTTCAGGTATTTCATTTATTATAAATAACTGAAACATCATAATTAATGCATATATTAATGCACAACAGCCAAATACTATTACACCAAATAAATACCTGCTACATACTGCTGTTTTTCTACTTATAGGAAAGGCGTATTGATATTCATTCCATTTGCTGTAATTATCATAATTAAATGGTATCATTGAAAAGTTGCTTCCTACCATAATAGCAATCAGTGCCATAGATGAAACGGCATCATTTCTACTAAAACTAAACAGTATAAAAAATAGCACCGCAAACAGCATTGTTTTCCACATTTTTTTAATATAAATAATATCTTTCCATACAAGTCCTGCCATAATTGTACCCCTCTCTTAATGATATAAATGAATTTCTTCAATATTTTTTATGCTTTATGGTAAAATACCATAATATCTTCTAAACTAGCATTATTAATGACTGCACCATCATATTTTCTTAAAAAGGTCTTTTTATCTTCCACAAATACCTCATATCCAAAAGTATTTTTTCTAAAACTAATATAATCATTTTTATCAATTTCTTTAAAATCATTTTTAGAAAAACAGGCAATACCATACTTTTCTAATATTTCATCTTTATTTTTATAAAATATCATATTTCCTTTTTCAATCAATGTAATATAATCTGCTATTTTTTCCAAATCTTCTGTAATATGTGTGGAAAGCAGTACAGAATGATATTCATTTTCTACAAACTGCTGTAATATATCTCTAATTTCCTGTCTTGCTATGGGGTCAATACCATTCATAGGTTCATCTAATATTAATATTTCTGCCTCATGACTTAATGCACACGCGATTGCAATTTTCTTTTTCATACCCATAGAAAAACTTTTTATATTTTTATTTGCAGGTATACAAAATTTTTCTAAAAAATCAAAATATATTTTCTCATCCCAACACTGATATAATTTTGATGTTACTTGATTAATCTCTTTAGGAGTAAACATATCATAAAATATATTTTCATCTGGTACAAATCCAATTTTTTGTTTAATTTGTTCTTCTTGTTTTACACTATCTAATCCCAATATTTTAATTTCACCACTACTTAAAGAAATTAAATTTAAAGCTAATTTAATTAGTGTTGTTTTACCAGAGCCATTTTCTCCTATCAATCCCATAATGCTGCCTTGTTCCAAATTCATTGTAACAGGGTGCAAATGAAATAAATCAAATACTTTTTCTGCCCTATGCCATTCTATACTATTTTTCATATGTTTCATCTCCATATAATATCTTTACAATATCCAACAATTCTTGTAATGAAATACCATTTAACTGTGCTTGTTCTACAACATATTGTATACTTTTTTCTATTTGTTTGAGTTGCTCCTCTTTGATACGTTCTATATTCTTTTTTGCCACAAAACTGCCTTTACCCATAACCGTTACAATAAATCCTGCATTTTCTAATTCTTCATAAGCTCTTTTTGTGGTAATAACACTGATTCTTAATTCTTTTGCTAGTGTTCTCATAGAAGGGAGTGCCTCTCCTTCTTTCAAATCACCATTCATAATACTTTTTTTAATCTGCATGATAATTTGCTCATATATGGGCATTGAAGATGTATTGCTTATAATAATATCCACCATTTCCCTCCTAACAAGTGTATATATTGTATATATACACTATATCACTATATATACAGACTGTCAATCATTTTTTAATTGTAAACTAATATAAAATTTATAGTTGACAATCAAGTTAAAATCATATTATACTGTTACCATTACATAAAGAAAGGAGAAGGCATTTTGATATGTCTAAAACAACTATGAAAACAAAAACAATGACACTTGTAGGATTATTTACTGCACTACTTTGTATTGCTGGTCCTCTTTCTGTCCCCATACCCATTAGCCCTGTACCTCTTTCACTTGCTACACTTGTTATTTATTTTTCTTCCAATATAATTGGTTGTAAAAAAGGTCTGCTTTGCTGTCTTATTTACATTATGATAGGTTTAGCAGGAATACCAGTTTTTTCTGGCTTTTCTGCGGGTATATCAAAATTAGCAGGTCCTACAGGAGGTTATTTAGTAGGGTATTTTTTTCTTGCATTTTTCACAGGCTTTTTTGCAGACAAATTCCCACAATCCAGAAAATTACAGCTTTTAGGCATGATATTAGGCAGTATTTGTTTACAATTTTTAGGTACATTGTGGCTTGCTGTATTAACAAACACCACACTTTTACAAGCTGCATTTTCTGCTGTAATACCATTCTTACCAAATGATATTTTAAAAATTATCATTACCATTACATTCGCCCCTGTCGTAAAAAAACAGATATCACAAATTTCAATGGAATAAAAAAAGCCATTATAATTAATGACTTTAATTTGCAAATAAATTATTTTTGATTTCGTAAAAATGTTAGGGAGAATTTTTTAAATTTAAAAAACTTCTCCCCATTCTAAAAATAAATTACTTTTTTATTGTAAATTTCATATATCTATAAGATTTATTTTTTATTTATACACTTTTTATTTTACAATACAAACGCTTTTGCAATGTTAAAAAACACCACAAGAGCAATACTATCCACAATAGTAGAAATCAAAGGACCAGCCATAATAGCAGGGTCAAACTTCATAATTTTGGCGAATATAGGTAATAAACAGCCTACACATTTTGCTACAACAACAACAAGGCACATACTAACAGATACCGTTAAATCTACCCAAAGCGTTGTACCCTTACTAAACAATGTTAGTCTTAGCATATTGATGCCACCCAATAATATACCACATATAATGCCTACTCTTAACTCTTTCCAAATAACTTTTAATATATCTTTTGTTTCAATTTCTCCCAATGCCATACCTCTAATAATAATTGTAGACGCCTGAGAGCCTGCATTTCCTCCTGTTCCTGTCAATGTTGGTATAAAACTGGAAAGTATCACAGCCGCACTTAAAAGCGACTCATAACCACTTATTATAACTGCTGAAATCGTACCCGAAAGCATAAGCACACAAAGCCATACAATTCTATTTTTTGCTAAGTCAAATACACTTGTTTTCAAATATTCTTCATCAGATGGCAATAACGCTGCCATTTTTTCAAAGTCTTCTGTTGTTTCTTGCTCTATAACATCAACAATATCATCAACTGTAATGATTCCTACCATACGATTTTCTTTATCTACAACAGGTAATGATATCCAATTATATTTTTTAAATATATTTGCAATGTCTTCTTGGTCATCTAATGTGTTTACTGCAACAACATCATCTTCCATCAAATCTTTTATCATCACATCATCTTCTGCTAATATCAGTCTTCTCAAAGGCACGACACCCAAAAGTAATTTTCTTTCGTCCAAAACATAGCAAGTATATATTGTTTCTTTGTCTAATCCTGTTTTTCTCAAATAGCGCATTGCTCTTTCTACTGTCATAGTTTCCCTTAACTGAACAAATTCTATTGTCATAATACTTCCTGCGGAATTTTCAGGATAATTTAAAAACTGATTTATCAATTTTCTTGTTGCTGTATCTGTATTACGCAATACTTTGTTTACTAGATTTGCTGGTGCTTCTGAGAGGAAGTCTACTGTATCATCTAAAAACATTTCATCTACTATATTTCTTACTTCATTATCTGTAATAGATTGTACAATATGTTCTTGTGTATCTGAATCCATATAAGAAAATGCTTCTGCTGCACTATCTTTTGTAAGCAGACGAAATAAAAATAACTGTTTTTCTCCTGAGAGTTCTTCAAACAATTCTGCAATATTTGCAGGATTTTCTTCATTCAATTCCTTTTTCAATGTAATATAATTTCCCTGCTCCATAAGCTGTATGAGCATTTGCTGATTTTTTTCCATTTCTTCCATAATTATCACCTTACCCTTATTTTCTGCACAAAAACAAACCTTCAGGCACACTCCCAAAGGCATACAAGGTTTTGGAGAAACTATATTATCATACTATTGCGACCAAATACCCAGCATAAATTGTTCTGTGTACTATTATGATATTGTTTATTCGAGTCAATGCCGTCACTACTCCTCGGACTACCGCCTTCCATATTGGTCGCCTCCTTTTTACTTTTTTTATAATTATTCCATCAAATTTACTTTTGACATTAGTATATTCTTTTGTAAAAATTCCGTCAAGTATTGTTTTTCAAAAAATATATCATTGAAAAATACTTTGATTTCTATTTTGCTATATTTGTTCTTTTTTTGCATTTCACCGCATAAACTAGCTAAAAACACAGGAGGATACCATATGCAGATACCATATGTCAAATATCTAAAAACAAAAAATCAAGATACATTACTTGTCTATTTTGAACGAAATACATTATTTTTTAAAATTGGCACACAATCTGGTTGGTCACACCCTCAAATTATAGCAGACCAAGTGAATCCTGCTTTTGCTTTAAGCCAATACAATGGAGAAGTGTTTTTACTTTACAGCACACGTTTAGGGGAGTTGTATTTAATGAAAACAAAAGACTTTGCACAATGGGACAGAAAACAAATTTCTATAGAAAAAAGAGATTTAAGTCAAACAAAATTTTTTATGATACCTGACCAAAATGCGTTACATCTTTTTTATCATCTACCCACAGAAACAACTGGTGTTCATGCACTCATTTATACTGTATTTCGTAATGGAAAATGGGAAAAGCCTTGTCAAATTGACCGTTTTTTGCCCTTTGGACAAACACCCTTTTTAACTGGAAAAAGACATCAAAGGCACATACTACTTTATTATCGCACTGCACGAAATATTGTTACTGTAAGAGAAATGCTTCTTTCCCCATCTACTATAGGAAGTATGTACCCTGTTATACAAACTCCCTACCCTTGCTCCGATTTGTCTATTATACAAGATAGAGAAAGAATACATTTACTTTATATTGTAAAAGGTCTTTTTCGTAGTCAAGTGATATATCAATATAAGCAATCTACCTCTATCAGTGCGCCACGCATATTATGGGAAAGTAGTTCTTGTGAACAATGTTTAATATTTCAGCAAAACCAAAAATTGCAGTTATTATGGATTGCAAACAGTCAGCCTTATTGCTGTGAATCTTTAAATAATGGTAATAGTTTTAGTCCAATAGAGCAATATACTGCATTATTTCCTTATCATTGTATAAAAGGTGAATTTATGTCAGAAGAAAATACAATATTAAATACCTCCGAGGCATTTGGTGATGCCCAAAATGGATATCAAATTGCTGTTTTTACATCAGCAACACCTTCTATCACACTTTTAACAAATGACATTATAGCAGCCTCCAAAGAAAATCCAGAATCTATTGATGACTTTTCCACTTCTTCTATGACAAATAGTCAAAAAATAGAAGAATTGACAAAACTTTTGATACATAGGGGTGAAGAAATTGCAAATCTAAATATGCGCTGGAGAGAAAAACATAGTCAAGCTGAAGCTGAAAAACAAAATTTAACATTGCAAGTGGCATCATTGGAATTAGAAAACCAAGCATTAAAAGAACGTATTGCCACATTAGAATCACTTCAATGTGATATTGAAAAGCAAAATAATAGTAAAAAGCAAAACGAAAATAATACAGAAATCGAAACAGAAAATAATATACCATCACAGCAAAATGATACTGATAAACAAGCACAAACTACACAGCCAGAAATACCTTCTTCTCTATTTGAGCAAGACGAACAGCCACCTCTTGAGTTGTAAATACATATTGTAATATTGATACATTTGTTTATAAAAAAGTCATACCCTCAAATAATCATATAGAGGGTATTTGTTTTTATCTAACATAGTCAAATACAAAATATTAATAATACCCTCCTTATACTGGCAGAGGGTATTTTGTTTTTGATACAATCATTTTTATACTTCTTCTGGTATTAAAATAGCATTCATTTTATTTGCAAATGCCTGTATTTTATATTCTTTTATGGTAGAAAAATTTGTTTTTCCATCTAATTGTATCAATTTTCCATTCAAATATGCCTGATTTTTTGTTGCAACTTTCAGCAATTTTCTTTCAACAGAAGTCATTTTATCATATTGAAAAAATCCTCCTATTGATGCAATACAAGCTGCATGATTTACTAAATCCCTTGTAAAACTGTTTAAAGCATATCCTTTAATTTGATTATAAATTTCTGTCATACAGCAAAAACAAATACCAAAATGCCTTTCCAATAATTCCTGTTGATACTTTTTACCAAATTTTTTTACATATTTTGGAACATCACCTGCATAGACAGAACTAAATATCACTACTTTCTGATATTTTGAAAAATCTACCTCTTTTGTTTCCTTCAAATCAATGCAATCTACTTCCCCATCAAGCATATTTTTCAATATAGATACATTTTGTTTTGTTGCACCGTATTTTGAGGCATAAGCCAATAATGTATGCAATGCCCTCTCCTCCTTTTGTTATATTTTCTAAAATATAATTTTTCTTAATCCATTTATCATTTATCATTTATTTTTTTCAATCAATTCTTCTGTTAATACCGCAATATCCCCTATCACTTCTATACAATCCTGTCTATGTGCAGAAATTGCACAGCAATTTAACGATTCGTATTTATCATGGAATAATACAAATAACTGCATACGCAATGTTTTTGCTTTTTCTTCAGAAAATAAAAGCCCAAACAAAAGCACAGCCCCCACCAAAGCACAGCAAATGCTCCCTACACCAAAGCCACTACTTACAGCACAACAACTTTGTTCTGCTTCTTCTGGCAAATCAATACCATACTTTTCTGCACCTGCCTTTAATATTACAAAAGAACAGTTATAGCCTTTTTCATGATAATATAATGCTTTTTGTTTCATATAATTACACCTCCTTAATATTTGTACTTTGTTTATCATATGGACAAATATTATAGGAGGTTACATTTCATTACTCTTTTTCTGTTGTAATTTTTGTTGCTACGGGACGAATTTTCTTTTTATCCCATGTAGATTCTTTGCTACGAATCCATAAAAATGCCAATGCTGTAAAAAGCAGCCCCATGCCAAATGACAGCACTTCTCTATCTATGGCAATATATGGATATAAAACATAATATCCCAACACAATGCCTATTACAAGTGCTATCATAGGAATACCATACATAATCAACACTGCTTTCATAAAACTGTTATTCCTCAGTTCCATAATTACCCAATCGCCTACTTTAGCATTACATTCATTGTCTGCCTCAATAATCATTTCTTCTTTTTTCATACCAGCCAAACAAGCACGGCATTGTCCGCAAGCCTCTGTTCTTGTCATTTGTATTACAGCTAAATGGTCTTTTGTGTTGATAACTAATCCTCTTTCACCCATTTTTTTCCGCCTTTCTAATATTTGTATGCAAATTGATAGTATATACAACATTTATAATATATTTTTTATTATCGTAATTTATTTTAACACAAATCCTAGTAAAAAAAAAGGATTTTATTTTTGTAAAAAATAAAGTGCTATAACAAATATAATGAAACTTTTTATAAAACTTTCCACCATTTTATTTTTTTTAATACTATAAGAAGTATACCAAACCAGTGCTAAACAAATTAATAAAAGTATACAAATATTTTCTCTATCAAAAAAAGGAAGTACTACAATCAATCCAAATAATCCAAATATCATACCAAAACAAGCAGGTGTAACATAAATCTCTTTGCTTGTTTTATTATACAAATAAAGTAAAAAACAGCCTCCCAATAAAAAAAGTATTGTACCTAATACTTGTTTATAAATTATAGGTAATTCTGTATGTGATATGTAAAACAAAAATAATAAAAAGCAGCACCAAAATGCCCATATTTTTCTTTTTTTATAAAAAACCAGTCCCCCAGTGCAGACAATCACACCAACAATGCCAAAGATCAATAAAAACGAAGCATGACCCTCTTTACTTTCAGATTCATTGTATGTACTGTCTCCCTGTCCAATTCCGCCGCCATCTGAAGCTGTCATCAATCCGTTCCCATCTGGCAGCTCATTCAGCATATTAGTGATAATATCCTTCAGCTGCCCGAACTCATAGATCCTGCCATTGACAGCCCCCAGCAGATCTGGCCGCGCTGAAAAAGGAATCGCATACTGTACCTGATCCGCCATAAAAATAATAATATCGGTAGAGATAACAGGCAGAGATACTGGAAAAACCGCATCATAGTTAACATTCAGTCCACTGTCCCCCAGAATGCCCGGAACAAGCGTACGGTCAAATAAGTAGGTAACATCATTTAATTCTTTATTTGTGGCTAACGTGCTTGATACAGAAATGTCATCTAAGGAATTAATTTTTACAGACGCATATAAATACCCATCTTCCGTTTCCATGACCGGTACTTTCCAACTATATTTCAGGGAACGGCTCTCAAAGATATCTTCTGTATTGAAATATTTTTTACTGTCAGCTGCATCAGACACGCCGCCCAGCTGATCCAGAACATCATTTACATGATTGCTTTCCACAAATACAACTTTGACAGGATCTGTTACTGAAAAAGAACTCAGCGCCACT
>OFHA01001356.1_pt1 | contig 17163 bp, 16 predicted proteins | sample 1521891 | NCBI WGS metagenome assembly OFHA01 (sample SAMEA3504089, study PRJEB24116) | mouse gut metagenome | biome: mouse gut; feature: mouse-associated habitat; material: faeces | place: Denmark | collected 2011
GTCTGACTTGCAGTTGGATTGGACAGTTGATGAACAACGAACTGACGAATTGGGAGCCCTGGGAAAAAGCCTGGTTACAAGGGCGGCAGATTTAATGCATCCGCTGGCACCGTCTTCTTTTGTAAATATGGATGATACGCTTGCGGATGCACTGCAGGCCATGATAGAGACAGGCACAGACTTGATTGCGGTCGTCGATCATGAAAACAGGCTGATGGGAATTCTCACAAACGGGGATTTGAAACGGAAACTGAAGCTGCAGGGAAATATGCTGGCAGCGGGCATTGGAGATATTGTCCATAAGTACCCCTGCTTTGTTGACGATTCTGCGATGGCAGCAGATGCGTTAAAAATCATGGCTGAAAACCATGTGCATGCCATGCCGGTTGTAAAAAATAACAGGCCGGTCGGCGTAATTGAAAAAAGAGAAATCATGAAATATGGAATCTGTTTATAAAAAACGGATGAAAACAGGATATCAGAAACAGAATGCGGGGAAACGGTTTTTATGGGCGCAGAACCTTTGGTGAGCATTGTTACCAGCACATATAACAGCGAAAAGACTGTGGGAAGGACAATTGAGTCTGTCCTTGGGCAGACATACAGCAGGATTCAGTACATTCTTGCAGACGGGGCTTCTTCGGATGGCACTCTGCAAGTGGCAGAATCCTACCGGGCATTATTTGAAAAGCGCGGCTTTGAATACATCATCTTAAGCAGCCCGGACACCGGCATGTATGCAGGAATGAATAAAGGCATCGCTGCTGCAGGCGGGGAACTGGTCGGAATCGTAAACAGCGACGACTTTTATGAGCCCAAAATGGCTGAAACAGCTGTCCGGGCATACCGGAAAACGGGATTTGACCTGTTTTATGCAGATATTCACATTGTGGATGAAGCTGGCAGGAAAGTGCAGGTGAAAAAGTCCAGGCGGATGAAGCACTATTTTACAACCAGGCACTGGAACCATCCGACCGTATTTATTCCAAAGCGGATATATGACATCCGCAGGTACGATGAGTCTTTCCAGTATTATGGGGACTGGGACCTGATGCTGTGGATTTTTAAAAACTATCATAATATCGTTGTTTTAAACAGGGTGCTGTCCAATTTTACCATTGGCGGGAAGACAACACGCAGGGGAATGGACATGCTCTGGAAAAAGTTCCTCGAACGAAGGAGAGCGTACCGGAAAAACGGATATGGTTTCTGGTATGATGCGGAGTGTTTTTTTATGGAGTTTGGCAAGGAAGCGGCGGTGCGGGTGCTGGGAAATGGTTCTGCGGGGCGTGGGATTTGTGGCAGGAGCAGGAAAAAAAGTGCGGGCAGGAGACATAAAAGGGGAAACAGATGAAAAATGAAAAGATTGCGATAGACCTGACCTGGGTGCGTGTCGGAAAAGTCGGCGGAACCGAGTCTTATGTCAGAAACCTGCTGACGGGGATGGGAGAGCTTGGCAGGGAGAATTTTACAGCGCTGCTTCTGCTTGCAGCTGATAATTTTTCATCTTTTAAGAAATACGGCAGGTATAAATGCTTCCGGCTTGTGCGGTGCAATCCAGCCAGTGCCAGCCAGGTGCAGCGTATTTTGTGGCAGAACATGCATCTGCCCCGCACGCTCCGGCTGCTGGGAATCCGGAAATGCTTTGAGCCGGTATATTCTGTGCCGTTTCTTCCGGCTCCCGGCATCCGTTTTTACACAGTCATACATGACCTGCAGGCACTGCATTACCCGGAATACTGCGGAAAAATCCGTGAGATATGGATGAGGATGAGCTGGAAAAATGCCGTAAAAAAGTCTGAAAGGCTGATATCTATTTCCAGGTTTGTCATGGATGACATAAACAGCACATACAGCATGGCAGCCCGCAAAAACCGTGTGATTTACAATCCGGTTGCTGTCTCGCACGGGTGCGGGAATGATGAAGCTGTCATGGAAAAGTACGGGCTTCATAATAACTCTTATTATTATACGGTTTCTTCCCTGCTTCCTCATAAGAATCTGATAACGCTGATTAAAATGCTTGGCATCCTGAAAAAAAAGGATTCTGACCTGTTTTATCCGCTTGCTGTCTCCGGTATAGAGTATCATGCAGAAGGAGAAATCGGTGATTTGAGGCAGCAGGTAAAAGATGAAATTTCAAACGCAATCGGGGAAGAAGGCCTGTCTGGCTATATTATTTTCACCGGATTTGTGAGCAATTCAGAAAGAGACGCATTATACAGAAACTGCAGGGCATTCCTGTTTCCGAGCGTTTTTGAAGGATTCGGGATGCCGCCGGTGGAAGCAATCGGGTATGGGAAGCCTGTGCTGGCAGCCTGTGAGGCTTCGGTGCCGGAAATAACGGGAGGGCTGGCGGATTATGTCAGCAACCCGTTTGATCCAGAGGAATATGTGAAAAAGCTGGAAGAAGGGCTGCGGGTGCCGTCAGAAGAAATGGCAGGAAAGCTTTTGAAACGCTATGTGAGAAAAGCTGTGGCTGCGCAGTATCTGGAAGTTTTTGGGGCAGAAGGGAAACCGGAAATATGATATTAATAATAATAACGGTATTTGCAGCAGCATTTTTCATGATGTGGACAAACAGCATTCGGCATGGAAGGTTTTATTTGAATCATAGAACTTGCATTACGGCCGGATATCTGTTTTATGTCTTGCTGCCGCTGTTTCTTTTGGAAAGCGGTGTACAGTTTCAGGATTCTGTGTATCAGAGGCTAAGAGACCATTACATGTGCATTCCAGTGAAAAATAAACTGTATTATATTTTTGTGTCTTTTGTCTGGCTTGCTGCATTTTTTATGGGATGCAGATGTAAAAAAATCAGAATTGTTTCAAGCAGGTATCTGTTAGATGCAGAAAGAGCAAGCAGGTCATACAGATATTTGCAGAAAGGCATTTTTCTGGCAGTGCTGCTGTTCGAACTGCTGCTGTTATACCGTGGCAGGAGCCAGTTGTTTACGGGGTATGCTGGTGATATAACTGTATCACTCAGGGGGACACTGTATGCAGGGCTGATTATACTATTTTCTTTACTGCTTCTGAATTACTTTGCCAGGAATGAGAGAGGCATCAAAGCAGTATTGAAAAATAAATGGGGTATTTTTTATATAATTCTTGCATTATTAGTTTTAACTACAGGTGGCAGGCTTTATGTGGTTTCAAATCTTGTGGCCCTGATGATAGCAGTTACTTATCTGGATGGAAAAGGGATTCCCTTGCAAAAATTAGCGGGATTTTTTGCAGCTGCTCTGCTGGCAGTCGGTTTTATTGGAAGCTGGAGATTATCCGGAGTATTTGGCACCGAAGGAGTAGCAGATATTTCATTTGAGAGCATATTTTATAACATTTTGCAGGAACCGTTATATACAAATTTTTCCATTATAACGTATTTGGCTGGCAGCAACGTGCTGCGGCTGTTTTCTTTTCCAAAAGTTTTTTTCAGTTCATGGATTAATATGGTTCCTTCTATAGTCATGCCGGACAAGGCAAATTATATACTTACCATTGCAGACAGGGAACCGTCTGTTTCAGCACCGCTTGGCGCATTGCATTATTTTACAACGTTTAACATTGATTTTGGTTTTCTTTTTGCAGCATTATTTTTCTTTGCTCTTGGGTACTGGCTGTCGCGGCTGGAAAGAAAGTGCGGAGAGAACGCTGCTTTATACTGTACGGTTTATGTTTTAGCGTCATCAAATCTGATGTTTACATTATACCGGGACCCAGTTTCTGTTTCAGTTATTAAAAACATATTTGAATTTTCCATTATGGTACCAGCAATAGTTTCTTGGGCTTGCGCAGCTGCAGTGAAAAAGAAGGGTATCTGACGGATAGCAGTGCAGAAAGAAGCAGGAAAAATATGTTCCATAAGCCAGGAAATGGAACAATAGGTGAGGTTTCATGAAAATTTTATTTATTACTAATACAGATATTAATGATTGTACATTTGGCGGAGGAAAAGGTGCCAGAAGCTGTTATGAACTTCTTTGCAGGATAGGGAAGACAGATATTCAGGTAATAAAAAAACAGTCATCATTTTACAGTGCATTATCCGTCCTGCAAGGATATTATCCGCCGCTGACAGGAAAAGAAATAGAAAAAACGAAAAGAGCATGCAGAAAGAAAAAACCGGATATTGTATTTTTAAATACATCTGTTTATGGGGCCATTGCAAAAGCACTGAAAAAAGAATTTCCAGAACTTCTGATTTTTGCCATGTTTCAAAACTGCGAACTGGATTACAATGCTGTCCGGTTTATTGGAGAAAAGAGCATAAAAAGCAGAATATATAAGATTCTGGTACGAAAAAGCGAAGCAATGACGCTTAGATACTGTGATTATAATGCGGCCCTGTCAAAAAGGGATGCAATGCGGTTAAAGAAATTATATGGGGCCAGAATTGATTACATTCTTCCGCTTTTTATCAGGGATGATGCATCCAGAGAGGATTTGAAGGAGCATGGGGACAGTGGAGCATACTGCCTGATTTTTGGCCCTGATACGCCGCCCAATGTGCAGGGGGCAAGGTGGTTTGCTGAAAATGTTTCCCCATACCTGAACATAAAAACGCTTATTGCAGGAAACGGCATGGACAGGCTTGCGGGTGAATTAAGGCGGGACAATGTGGATGTGGCCGGATATGTTGAAAATATTCATGAGCTTTATCAGAAGGCATGCTGTGTCTGTCTGCCATTATTTAGCGGGGGCGGGATGAAAGTAAAGACAATTGAGGCCATGATGTTTGGAAAAAAAATATTTGGAACTAAAGAAGCATTTTCCGGATTTGGGAAGATAGATAAAGAGGCTGGAATACAGTGTGATACGCCGGAAGAATTTATCAGAGCAGTTAACAGTTTTGTGCAGTCAGCAGAAAGCAATTTCTGCGTAAGGTCCAGGGAACTGTATGAAGAAAAATATTCACAAGAGGCAGCATTTTTCAGAATGCACAGTACACTTTTAACCGCAGCAGAAAGCTGGAAATAAAAAAGTACTGGCAGAAGAAATTTTCTGCGTGAGGAAGTGGCAGTCATGCATATAGCAATTATTAATATTTCATATTATCCATATATTATTGGCGGGGCAGAAGTAAGCGTGCAGAACCTGGCAGAAGACCTTGCGAAAAACCATCAGGTATCGGTTATTACTGCTTCAGCGGAGCGGGAAGAAACGGCCTGCATTCATTCTGTTCACGTATACCGGATTCTGAACAGGACGAAAGAGGGCTCCAGGATAAAGAAAGCATTAGCCAGGGCCTGCAATCCGTACCTGGCGGGGAAAGTCAGAAGGCTGCTGGAGTCTATCCAGCCGGATGTGGTACATACGAATAATCTGTACGATTTTTCACTGGCCACCTGGAGAATTGCAGAAAAGAAAAATATTCCGGTTGTGCATACCCTGCGCGATTACAGCCTGATTTACAGCCGGCATAAGTTTTTGAATCATATCAGCCGCTGGTATTCCCGGCATGTTACAGCCGTCACGGCACCGTCGCAGTATACCCTGGATAAGCTTGTGGAAAACCGGTTTTTCAAATCCAGCCGGTACCGGCTGTGCATACCAAACGCGGCAGTATATGATGAGTCCCGCCTGGAAGGAATCATGAAGGAAAAGGCTGGAAAAAATGAACAAGTGATAGATTTTGCATATGTCGGAAGGTTTTCGCCGGAAAAGGGAACAGACTGGCTGATAGCAGCGTTCCACGGCTATTCCGGTGCAGCAAGGCTTCACCTGTTCGGGCAGGGCGTGCTGTCTGATGAAGCAGCAGGAACAGTGAAGGGCGGCGGGAACATTATCAGCCATGGGTTTGTCAGCCAGGAACAGCTGAAAGCAGAGATGGAAAAAATGGATGTGGTGGTTGTGCCGTCTGTCTGGGATGAGCCGTTCGGCAGGGTAATCCTGGATGCTTATGCGGGCGGGTGCCCGGTAATAATCACAGGCAGGGGCGGGATGCCGGAAATCACGGATGACTACGGGACGGGCAGGATTCTGGAACAGGAAACGGATGAATGCCTTCTGGAAGCCATGGCATTTTTTCAGGACAGGGAAAAAATCAGGCAGATGTTTCCCTGTATTTTTGAAAAACTGAAAAATTATACACAGAACGAACAGACCCGGAAATTTCTGGAACTGTATGAAAGCCTGGTGCAGGTTCCGGAAAAAACGGGAATGCGGAAAGCAGGGGGAAGCACGGGATGAACTTATATATCGATAAAATTGATAATTATGAAGAACCGAGGAAACAGATAGAACAGAAAATGGATTTTACCCGGCACGCGCCAGAGATGACCATGCCTGAATCAGCGTTTTTGTGCGGGCTTATCAGGAAGCACAGGCCGGAAAAAATCATAGAAGTCGGGGTATCGGGGGGGGGACATCAGCTGTCATTATGCAGTGCCTGCACAACCTGGGAATCCGCGCGGAGCTGCATTCAGTGGATTTTTCGGAAAAGTATTATAAGGATTCCAGAATGAAAAGCGGTTTTTTAGGCAGGAAGGCCCATGAATTTTTTAAGGAGACTGATTACAGGCTCTATCTGGGCGGTGTTGCGTGCAGCTTCATGGATGAGATTGGAAGCGGGGCTGATTTTCTGGTTATAGATACCATGCATATCCTTCCGGGCGAGCTGCTGGATATCATCACGCTGCTTCCATTCCTGAAGGATGGCTGCATGGTAGTCCTCCATGACATTGCATACGGCCTGTATTCGGATTACCCGGACGGTTTTGCTACGGGCCTGGCCATGTCTTCTGTGACTGCAGATAAATATATCAACCGGGATGGGCAGAGGAAATACCGTTATCCGAACATCGGGGCGTTTGCCGTTTCAGGGGAAACAAGGGAAAATGCAGGAAACCTGTTCTGCTCGCTGATGGTGCCCTGGTCGTATGTTCCGGATAACAGCCAGCTGGAAAGCTACTGGAAGACAGTCAGGAAATATTATCCTGAAAACCTGCAGGAACTGTTCAGGGAAGCTGTACAGATAAACAGGGATGCAGTGAAAAGGCATCAGGAATATAGCCGCCTGTAGGCGCGGGCAGCGAGAAAATTAAAACAGTGCCTGCACATAAAATAATAATACTGGGGGAGCATATGAATTTTGTAACAGTATCGGAACTTGACAGGGATATCATCCACAACCTGCATAAGATTCCGGAAAACATAGACGTCATTGCAGGAGTGCCCAGAAGCGGAATGCTGGCGGCATCGCTGATTGCCCTGCACCTGAACAGGCCTCTTACGGATATAGATTCCCTGGCATCAGGAAAAATTTATTCATCAGGCAGCACAAAGAATGTGCCGGAAAAAACGGCATCCGGCATGCAGGCGGCACTGGTTGTGGAAGACAGCACCCTGTCAGGCCGGTCGCTTATGGAAGCGAAAAAGACATTAAGGCAGGCCGGCTGCAGCATGAAATGCATATTCCTGGCTGTATATGCCGTGGGCGAGGCAAGGCATAATGCAGACATTTATTTCCGCATCATTCCAAGGCCGAGGGCATTTGAGTGGAATTTCATGCATTATCCGGAATTCCTGAAACGGGCATGCGTCGATATTGACGGGGTGCTGTGCATGGACCCTTCGCCGGAAGAAAATGATGACGGGGAAAAGTACCGGGAATTTATCCGGAATGCAAGGGTCAAATTTGTCCCGACAGCGGAAATCGGCTGGATTGTAACCTCAAGGCTGGAAAAATACCGTGAAGACACGGAATACTGGCTGGAAAAGCATGGAATCAGATACGGCCGCCTCTGCATGCTGGGCCTGGAATCCGCGGAGGAAAGAAGGCGCCTCGGCATTCATGCAGAATTCAAGGCGGAAGTTTATAAAAATGCAGGGGACGCAGTCTGCTTCATTGAAAGTGACAAAAGACAGGCAGGGGAAATAAACCGGATTACGGGCAAGGATGTCATTTGTGTCGAAGATTTGTCATTAAATAAAGCTGATTTTCTCCACAGTTATCGTGATATTGCAAAAAATGGATATATTTTTGCGGTAAATGCTCTCCCGGTTCCAGTAAGAAAGGAACTGAAAAAAATTAAGCGGATGATTAAAAAAGCAAGGGAAGTGGTGGAAAATAGATGCAATCCTCACGTATAATTTAGAAAACGGGCTGTTTCTCTGGCAGCATGTTTAGCGGCGTTGTATAAGGGACAGTTTTAAAATCTGGCAACGGTTTATTGGCCTTGCCTGCATCAGATGTTAATGTTATTAAGAGTCAGGAGCATGATGTTAAAAAAGAGAGAGATTCTTCAGAAAGAAAACAGTTCATTAAAAAATGCCGTATTTATAAATGCATTTTCAAGATATGCAACAATTATAATTAATATTGGGTTTTCAGCAGTTTTAGCGAGAATTTTGACGCCGGAAGATTATGGCATGACGGCGGTTATGATGGTATTTATCAATTTTTTTTCACTGATGGCTGATATGGGTATTGGACCGGCCATAATTCAGAATAAATCTCTTGACTATGAGGATTATGATAATATTTATTCTTTTTCTGTATTTCTTGGGATTATCCTGTGTTTGCTGTTTATTATTTTTTCATATCCGATGGCCCTGTTTTATGGAAATATTGAATTTTTTAAAATGGGATTGATATTATCCATATCGTTACTGTTTAATACAGTCAATGCAGTGCCAAATGCACTGCTGATGAAAAATAAATTATTCATGCTTATGGGAATCCGGACAATTGTGATATGTGTGCTGTATGACGCAGTTTCACTGGTGCTGGCTTTTGCAGGATTAAAATATTATTCGATTGTAATCGGTTCGGCAGTACAGTCATTCATAATATTTGCATGGAACAAAAGTTCAACAGAACTGCATTTCAGGCTCAGGCCTGGTTTGGCAAGCATGAAAAAGGTTGCGGGATTTTCTTTTTTTCAGTCTGCATTTAATACAGTCAATTATTTCTCAAAAAACATGGATAATTTTTTGACAGGGAAATATATGGGGAATGAAATGCTCGGCTATTATGATAAAGCTTACAGGCTGATGCAGTATCCGGCTTTGGCAGTTTCAGGTGTTATTACCCCGGCCCTGCATCCAATCTTATCAGAGTACCAGGGTGACAGTTCATTTGTATATCAGCATTATATTAAAATCAGCCGTTTTCTTATGCTGGCAGGAAGCTTTATCAGTGTTTATTGTTTTGCATCTTCGTATGAAATAATTCATATATTGTATGGAGACAGGTGGGATTTGGCAGTGCCATGCCTTAGATGGTTCAGCATAGGCATGTGGGTGCAGGTTGCAAACGGATGTACAGGTTCATTTTTTCAGAGCATGAATAAAACGAATTATCTGTTTATTACCGGACTGGCCAATTCGGTTTTGAATATTGCGGCTATTATAGCAGGGGTTATGTCTGGCAGCATTGAAACACTGTCTATGTATCTGGGAGCAGTCTCTTATCTGTGCTTTTTATTTCCTTTTTATTTTCTTACAAAAAAAGTATTTCGGAAATCGATAGCTGCCTCGCTTTTTTCTTTTAAAAAAGAATTTATGATTGCGGTAGGGCTTGTAATATGCTGTATATTCTATCCTTTTTCTGCTGCAGATGCATTGTCTGGCATGGTTATCAAAACGGTATATTATGGAGCGGCATATCTTGTTTTATTATTCTGTACAGGAGATATGAAATTTTTAGTATCGATGATTCGTTAAGATAAATGCAAGCTGCGTGATACTGACAGCAAGTTCTGTCAAGGTGTAATCTAAGCTGTTAGTATAATTATCAATTGTAAGATAATAAATTACCTGAACCCGCCATGTAACCAATAGCCACCCCAAAATTTCAAAACACTATAAACTTTCCAAAAAAAATACCGATAAACGATTCAGAGAATCAGCTAAGGACGGCGCAATAATTTCCACGGAAAAACACGAGAAATTATTGCGCCGTTTTTTATACATGGCAATAGAAAGCCCGCACAGCGTGCTTTTTATTACATAAAAAACAAAAATCCGCCCGGACCTTTCCGGAGGGCGGAGCAGTCCCGAATGACAGAAGGACTTGCAGAAAGGAGCGTTTATGGGATTAGGAGCAGTCTGGCCGAAATATGGAACCGGGTATGCCGGTCCGGCTAAAACAGGCACACAGGCAGGAAAAGCAGATGCTTCGATGTTTTTTGCGGAAAAATTACGGAGTGACTGGGAAAAAGCAGCCGGGCATACAGGCGGAAAAGCAGCCGGAAATGCAGGAGACTGGCAGGAACAGCCACCTGGTGCAGGAACAGCTGCGGGCAGGGAAGCTGTGCGGGAACAGGAAGCGGTAAACGCAGCTGCCCAAAAAGAATCAGACGCAGAAGCATCCGAAAAAACAGATGGACAGACAGAAACCATCACAGATTATTCTGCGTTTTTCCAGGAGAAAATCAACGAAATTTTCGTAAAGATTCAAAATGGGGACACAGAACCGGTTTATCAGATTGGCTCGTGCTCCTTTACGGAAAAAGAATGGAACAGGTTCTTAAAAAAATTTGATTCCGTACAGGATGCCATCCGCAAGCTGATGCGGGAAGAATATGCAAAACGTGCGGCGAAAAAGCTGCAAAGGCGCCAGGCAGTCACAGAGAAAAAGACGCCGGAAAAAGATAAAAGCGGCCTGCTGCTGGCACCGTCAGTGTCCTGCACTTATCCGTCTTCCATTGCCGGAAAAGAAAACATCCGGTATGTGACATGGTACACAAAAGAAGGAATTTCCTGCAGAAAAATGGGACAGACAGAAGAAACCGAGTGGGAGATTTCATTTCAGAATCCAGAGCAGTATGAAAAAGTCCGGGAATTTCTCGCACAGTTTCCAGATGACTGGAACCTGCGGTTTGCAGCGCATGAAAACTTCTGGAACGATTTTTTAAGCGGAGACCTGGATACCGGCCGTTTTACAGAATTTATAAAAGGGACGGATAAGGGAGTGCCGGATTATACCGTCACAGCAGAAGACGGCTCTGTGCGGTTTGACAGGGACAAAATACAGTGGGCAAAATATCTGAATTCCTTTGAGAATGAGTTTTACACAGCAGAGGAGTTTCAAAAGAAATGGGAGATGGAAATTGCAGCAAACGCTTCAAAAAAGATAAAGATACCAGACCCGTATGAGTCTGCAGGTTTTCATGCTGTAAATAACCCGCTGTTCCAGTTCAGCCAGCTGTACTGCGAATATCCGGGCGGGCCGCTTTATACGGCCGGGCAGATGGAACAGCACATGCGGGAAGCTTTTCTGCGGACAGGTAAAATCACAAAAACTGTTTTATAATGAAAGCAGAATGAAGAATAAAAAATGAAGAATAAAAAACTGATTCAGCAGAAAAGAGGATGAAAATTATGAGTATGACAATATCAGGCAGTACAAATATAAATGTGCCGGCTGCGGCAAAGCAGGCGGGCAGGCAGCAGAAAACGCAGTCCGGGTTTGCGGGGCAGGTTCTGAAATGTGTTCAGGCAGGCGGCCAGAAGGTTCTGCTCTGCCAGGATGCGCTGATGTCTTATGCCAGCCCGCAGACCGGGGAATCCGTGAATATCTATCGTTCAAAGAACTATTCCGCGGACAATCCGGTATACCTGTTAAAAGGGCTGGATAAAGACGGCAGGGAATTTGAACAGGAGATTCATGCGCAGGAAATTGACCCGCACAATTGCAGCTATAATGAGCTGATGGTGCTGAACCTGGAAACAGGACACACATCCCCGGCTGATTACCTGCATGCCGTGGCAGCGCGGGATAAAGCCGGAATCCAGAGCTTTTTTCAGGATAAAGACTTTGCCGCCTGCATCAGGGCAGTAATGAGTGACCACAGGCAGATGGGCAGCTGGGATTCCTATCTGTCATATGATAAGTGGCTTCAAAAAATACTGGATTATGCCAGGGGAAAGTGATTTACTCCTGACTTTCCGCCTGGTTCGGAAAATATTTCCGGTAAGTATACAAAAACAGCAAAGCAGACAGCAGGGCGGCCAGATAATCGGTTATCGGCTGCGCCGCAGCCAGCATCACAGCTGACTGAAATACATTCCGGAACACAAACAGCACCGGCAGGTAAATAATGCCCTGGCGGCTGATAGAAAGAATCAGTGCCGGAAGTGCCGCGCCCGCTGACTGAATCGCATTGATAAACACAAACAAAATCCCGATAACCGGGCCGGAATAAATGTAAATGCGTGCAAAAGACATGCCATAGGAAAACGCGTCTGCATCTTCCAGAAAAGCCCGCACAAGCGGTGCCGCGCCACAGTAGCAGATAACCGTCATAACCGCACTCAGCCCGAATGCAAGCAGCAGCGAAAATTTCAGCACAGCCAGGAAACGTTCCCGGTTTCCGGCGCCGAAGCAGTAGCCCAGCACCGGCTGGATTCCTGTTCCAAGCCCGATTAAAAGCATAACGACAATCATATTTACCTTCATTGCCACGCCAAGGCCTGCTACAGCCATGTCGCCGTATTCGGACATAATATTGTTGACGACAATGTTCGACATGCTCATCAGGATGCTGTTCAGCGAAGCCGGGATTCCGATAGCAAGCACGCCGGCAGCAAGGCCTTCTTTTGCTTTATAATGTTTCGGGTGTATGGAGAGCACTGTTTTTCTGGATAAAAGGTGCCGGATATAAAACAGGGCTGCAAATACATTGCCAAGCACGGTTGCGATGGCAGCACCGGCTGCATTCCAGCCAAAGCCCAGAATCATGACCGGGTCTAAGACGATATTAATCAGGTTTCCGATAATCATTCCCATCATGGCAGTCTGGGCTTTGCCTTCTGCACGGATAATATTGCTGAAGCAGTTGCCGGTAATTAAAAACGGGATGGAGACAGATACAATGCGCAGATACTGGGAAGCATAGCCGACGGTATCGCTGCTTGCCCCGATGGCCAGGCTGACCGGTTTAGCAAATATAAAAATGGCAGCCATGGCGAAAATGCCGATGACCAGTCCGGTCCAGAAGCAGAAGGAAGAAGCATTTTTGGCCTTTTCGGGATTTCCTTCCCCAAGCGTTCTGGATATCAGGGATGTGCCGCCAATGCCAAACAGCATTCCGATTGCCATAAATAACAGGAACGCAGGCGTTGCCACGGAAACAGCAGCTACCATATAGGCATTTTTTGTCTGTCCGATAAAAAAAGTATCTGCAAGATTATAAATCAGCACCATAATCATGCTGACAATCGAAGGGATTACATTGCTGATAACGGCTTTTGGCACAGGCGCATCCCGGAAAATTTCAGTTGTTTTGTCTGTTTCTTTGTTTCTCTGATTCATAAAAATTCTCCTTTTTCAAGTTATCCGATTTAAAATCATCCGATTCCAGATTTGCAGTAATCTGTTTCAGGATTTTTTCCAGCAGCTGTATTTCCTCATCCGGTATGCCGCGAAACATGCGTGCATTTACCAGAATGCCTTTGTGGCTGATATCTGCAATCAGGCTGGCAGCGCAATCGGTCAGCATAACCGGCTTGGAGCGCGTGCCGCCGGATGTGTCCCTGCGGATGAATCCTTTCTGCTCCAGCAGCCTGAGCACATGGATAATGCTTGTATGCCGCACGCCGAAAAAGGCGGCGATGTCTGTCAGCGTGCAGGATCTGTCCGCATGCCGGGAAAGATATGCCAGCACATCATACTGGGTGCTGGTCAGCCCGTATTTGCGCAGCACCTGGTTAAGGCCGGATTCCAGCTGATGGTGTATTTTTTTGAAATAAAACTTAAGCTCGTGCATCGTACAGCCTCCGCGCAAAATATGTAGCATGCTACATATTACAGCAAAAAAGCAGGGCTGTCAATAAAAAAATGCACCGTCTGACATTTCCGCTAAAAAATACATCTTGTACCAGAAAACACAGCATGATAAAATAAAACACAGCATACGAAAAGGAGATGACACATTATGTTAGAAACAGGAACAAAGGCCCCGTCTTTTTCCCTGCCTGACCAGAACGGAGAGATGCACACGCTGGAGCGTTACCGCGGGAAAAAGGTAATCCTGTATTTTTATTCCAAAGACAATACGCAAGGATGTACAAAGCAGGCATGCGGCTTTGCCGGACTGTACCCGCAGTTTCTGGAAAAAGGTGCAGTTGTTATCGGCGTCAGCAAAGACACACAGGCGTCACACAAAAAATTCGAAGAAAAATACAGCCTTCCGTTTACGCTGCTTTCCGACCCGCAGCTTTCCTGCATTCAGGCATACGATGTATGGAAGGAAAAGAAAATGTACGGAAAAACAGGCATGGGAGTCGTGCGCACGGCCTACCTGATTGATGAGCAGGGAATCATTATCCGTGCATTTGAAAAGGTAAAGGCCGCAGAAAATGCAGCGCAGATGCTTGGAGAGCTGGATTAAATGAAAATCATGATTTCCCCCGCGAAAAAAATGAAAATCCGCACGGATTCTTTTGCACCGGAAGGAATTCCGGCATTTGTGGAAGATGCCGGAATCCTTCTTTCACAAATCCGGTCACTGAGCCTGGCACAGGCAGCACAGCTGTGGAAGTGCTCCGGCAGCCTGGCCAAGCTTAATTACGGACGGTTCCAGCAGATGGATTTTGAACAGGCGCTGACACCGGCTGTTCTGGCATACGAGGGGCTGCAGTACCAGCATATGGCGCCGGAAATTTTTACAAAAACGCAGCTTTCCTATATCAAAGAGCATCTGTACATTTTGTCCGGATTTTACGGGCTGCTGCGGGCGTTTGACGGGGTGACGCCGTACCGTCTGGAAATGCAGGCAAAATTAGCTGTGAATGGCCAGAAGGATTTGTACGGCTTCTGGGGAAGGCGCATTTATGAAAAGCTGTCTGAAGGCGGCGGTGTCATCGTAAACCTGGCATCGAAGGAGTATGCCAGATGCGTGGAAAAGTACCTGTCCCCGCAGGACCGGTTTCTGACCGCAGTATTCGTAGAACTGAAGGACGGAAAAGCGAGACAGAAGGGGACGGCTGCAAAGATGGCGCGCGGGGAAATGGTGCGTTTTCTGGCAGAACAGGAAGCACAGGAGCCGGAACGGATGAAAGAATTCCGGGGGCTTGGTTTTGCCTATGCGCAGGAACTGTCTGATGAAAATACTTACGTTTTTGCAAAAAGGGTTGACAAACAGGAAATGCCGTGCTAAGATAGGTGCATCTTGAGGAGAGAGGTGAAAAAATGCGGATATAATTTACTTTTGATTGCATAAATGGAATGCGTATTCAGCCAGCATGGGTTTTGCCCGTATGCTGTTTCCTTTATGCTGCCAGAAGCAGATTATATTCTCATGACTTCTCTTTTTTTTGTGTGTAAAAAGCTGTCAGGCATATGGCCGTAAAAAGGACAGCAGGCACGGGAATCCAGGCTGGAAAGCATGGCGCAGCATGCATTGGCATTTGAAGCAGGGAAACGCCATGCGGCTGCATGGAACCGGGGCAGGAAAGCACAGCCGCAGATTGGAAAAAGAGACGGGAGCATATAATGGGACTGACTGGCAGCAGACAGTTCTTTTTTTGTGCAAAAATGCGGCAGCGGACAGGGCCTGGCTGGTTTCTGGAGAAAGGGGGAGCCTGTGAAAAATATTTTTATCGAGGGGCTGCAGGGAATGGGAAAATCAACCCTGCTGCAGGCCATTTCGCAAAAAGCCCCGGAATACCATGTGTGCCGTGAGGGCGATTATTCCCCGTTTGAGCTGGCATGGTGTACATGGATGACGGAGAAGGAATACAGAAAATCCCTGCAGAAATTTCAAAGCCTGCGCAAAGAGATTTCCATGCATACGTTCCGCGAAGGGGAGCATTATATTGTAACCTATACAAAAATCCTGACAGACGCTGCGGGGTTCCACCAGTATTTCGGGGAGTATGAGATTTATAACGGGAGAAAGCCGCTTCGTGAGCTGGAAGAAATCATCCTGTCCAGATACCGGAAATATACAGGAACGGGCTGCCTGACAGAGTGTGCGTTTATGCAGAATATTATGGAAGAACTGATTTTATTCCAGCAGCTGGATGACGATGAAATCCTGTCCTTTTACGAGAGGCTGTACGATGCAGCCGCGTGCAGGGACAGCTTCCTGCTCCTGTATTTATACAGTGGGAATATTGCTGAAAACCTGGAAATCATCCGCAGGGAACGTTCGGATGCACAGGGAAACCAGCTGTGGCATGACCTGATGATGTCGTATCTTGCCAGCTCCCCTTATGGCAGGAAGCACGGATATACAGGGCCGGAGCATCTGGTGCAGCATCTGCGGCACAGGCAGCAGCTCGAGCTGCGCGTGATAAATGAAATCCTCAAAGGCCGCGCAGCGGTGCTTCCGGCAAAGCAGTGGGAGCCTGGAGAGGTTTTCAGGCTGATAAAAACAAAATAAATACCGTGTGACAGCTGGATGTGAAAAAACAGATATAAAATGTGCAGAACAGGTTCTTGCTGTTTTTTTCTGCCATATTATAATGAATATGTAACCCACATCAGATACCCTGCTGTTTTGCCCTGAATCAATGCCATGGAAACAGCAGGGCATTTGTGTGGGTTCTGCAATGGATGATAAAACAGGGGGGATATGAAATGATTCACATTCAGCGGGAAAAGGAATCCCGGCAGGGGATTGCAGCAAAGGGTATTATCAGGCTGCGCAGGAAAGATTTGAATCAGGCCGTTTCGTCCATTTCCGGCCTTTGGGATATGAAATACGAACCGTCAAACGGGATGCTCAATGATATACACAGGCGTCTTTTGGACGGAAGGAAAGGCTTTGAAAAGGCTGTGACAAAAACGATGGATGCGGTTATCCGCATGAGCGCGATGGACCTGATACTGAAAACAAATGCAGAAACACTGGATGCAGTAAACGGTTCTATTGTGGAAGCAGCCGGCAGCATTTCGCAGTCTGCGGCATCAACGGCAGACATTGCCAGCCAGGTGGCAAGAGCGCATGAAAACCTGACAGCTGCCATTATCAGTGTCTCGGATGAGTCTGCGAAAATCATGGAGGAAATCCATGACTGTGAAATGCACCTGGATTCTGTAAACGGGCTTTCTGCGGATGCCATTTCCAATGCAAAGGAAATGAAAACGGATATTCAGGGGCTTTTGGATATGGCAGGACATATGGGGGAAGCGATTTCAGCCATCCGGGCGATTTCTGCCCAGACGAACCTTCTGGCGCTCAATGCTTCGATTGAAGCTGCACGCGCCGG
>OFHA01001358.1_pt1 | contig 17143 bp, 15 predicted proteins | sample 1521891 | NCBI WGS metagenome assembly OFHA01 (sample SAMEA3504089, study PRJEB24116) | mouse gut metagenome | biome: mouse gut; feature: mouse-associated habitat; material: faeces | place: Denmark | collected 2011
AAATAATGGGTTTAGAAGCATATAAAGGAGTATATGTCTTTGCACAGCAGGTAGATAACGTATTAGGCGGAATTGCTTTTGAACTGCTTGGCAAAGCAAAAGACTTGGCAAAAGATTTGGACACAGATGTAACGGCAGTATTGATTGGTTCTGGCGTAAAAGATTTGGCAGACCAGTTGGCAGAGTATGGCGCTGACAAAGTAATCGTTGTGGATGATCCGGAATTGAAGGAGTACAGGACAGAGCCTTACACCCATGCGCTTGCATCTGTAATCAATGAATACAAACCAGAAATCATGCTGGTTGGCGCAACTGCAATTGGACGTGACCTTGGCCCCCGTGTATCTGCAAGGGTTAAGACTGGCCTGACTGCAGACTGTACCGTACTGGAAATCGGTGATTTCCCACTGAACCCAGTACCAGGCAAGGAAGACGAGCAGAAACACAACCAGTTACTGATGACACGTCCTGCATTCGGCGGCAACACCATTGCCACCATCGCATGCCCGGACAACCGCCCGCAGATGGCTACAGTACGCCCAGGCGTTATGCAGAAAATTGAGCCAATCAAAGGCGCAAAAGCAAATGTGATTGAATTCAACCCCGGATTTACCCCGGACAGCAAATACGTTGAAATCTTAAACATTGTAAAATCTGTGAAAGAAACCGAAGATATCATGGAAGCAAAAATCCTTGTTTCCGGCGGCCGTGGGGTTGGGAGCGCAGAGAACTTCAAAATGCTCCAGGACCTTGCAGACGTAATCGGCGGGACCGTAAGCTGCTCCCGTGCAGTTGTAGAAAATGGCTGGAAGCCAGTAGATCTGCAGGTAGGCCAGACAGGAAAGACTGTCCGCCCCAACGTATACTTTGCAATCGGCATTTCCGGAGCCATCCAGCACGTAGCAGGTATGGAAGAAGCAGATATCATCATTGCAATCAACAAGGATGAAGACGCTCCTATCTTCGATGTGGCAGACTACGGCGTTGTTGGCGATTTGAATAAAATAGTTCCGGCGCTGACCGAAGCATTAAAGTCTGAAATGGCAAAATAAAAAGCTGCAGGAAATAGCAGTATGGAATATGGCTCCCAAATGGCAGGTTCATTGCCGGGAGCCATGTTTTTACTTTATAGGAAATTGCATCCTATAAAGCGGCCGCGCCCAGCGCGGGTTCCTGCAGGCGAGATTCTTTTTTATCATTCTAATTGTAATTATCCCATGGGTTGTGTTATAATCGGAAAGAAGAAAAAGATTAATTCAGATAGAGAAAAGGAGATGTAAGGTTCTATGAGCAAAAAGCCAGCAGTATTAATGATTTTAGACGGATTTGGGTTAAATGAAAAGCATGAAGCAAATGCAGTCTATGAAGCAAATACCCCCAATATTGACGGGCTGATGAAGGACTATCCCTTTGTCCGGGGCAATGCCAGCGGGCTTGCAGTAGGCCTGCCAGACGGGCAGATGGGCAATTCCGAGGTTGGGCACCTGAATATGGGCGCAGGTAGGATTGTATATCAGGAGCTTACCAGAATCAGCAAGGAAATTGAAGACGGGGACTTCTTCAAAAACGAAGCCCTGCTTAAGGGGATGCAGAATGTAAAGGAACATAATTCTTCCCTGCACCTCTATGGCCTGCTGTCAGACGGCGGCGTACACAGCCACAACACCCATTTGTATGGGCTGCTGGAGCTGGCAAAGCGGGAAGGCATTGAGAAGGTTTACGTACACTGCTTCCTGGATGGGCGCGACACCTCCCCCACTTCCGGGAAGGGCTTTATGGAAGATTTGGAAGGGAAAATGAAGGAAATCGGCGTAGGCCAGATTGCAACGGTTATGGGGCGTTATTATGTAATGGACCGTGACAACCGCTGGGACAGGGTAGAAACTGCATACAAAGCCCTTGCATTTGGGGAAGGGAAACGGGCAGCCAATGCGGTGGAAGCAGTAGCGGCGTCCTATGCAGAAGATGTGACGGATGAATTTGTAGTCCCCACGGTAGTGGAACAGGATGGGGAGCCAGTGGCAACCATCCAGGATAAGGACAGCATTATTTTCTTCAATTTCCGCCCAGACCGTGCAAGGGAAATTACAAGGACATTCTGCATGGAGGAATTTGACGGGTTTAACCGCGGGCCAAGGAGGGATGTGACGTACATCTGCTTCACAGAATATGACGTGACAATCCCCAACAAAACAGTGGCTTTCCACAAGGTGGAACTGACAAATACCTTTGGGCAGTTCCTGGCAGACCATGGCAAGAAGCAGGCCAGGATAGCAGAAACAGAAAAATATGCCCATGTTACCTTCTTCTTTAACGGCGGCGTGGAAGAACCAAACCCGGGGGAGGACAGGATCCTTGTAAATTCCCCGAAGGTAGCAACGTATGACCTGAAACCGGAAATGAGCGCGTACGAAGTATGCGGCAAGCTGGTAGAAGCTATTAAGTCAGGGAAATATGACGTGATTATCATCAATTTTGCAAACCCGGACATGGTAGGCCATACCGGCGTGGAAGCTGCAGCCATCAAGGCAGTGGAAGCGGTGGATGAATGCGTAGGCAAGGCAGTGGAAGCGCTGAAGGAAGTGGACGGCGTGATGTTCCTCTGCGCAGACCATGGAAATGCAGAACAGTTAATCGATTATAACACTGGGGAAAGCTTTACGGCGCATACCATTAACCCAGTACCTTTCCTCCTGATTAATTACGATGACAATTATACGCTGCGGGAGGGCGGATGCTTGGCAGATATTGCGCCTACCCTGATTGAAATTATGGGCATGGAGCAGCCGGAAGAAATGACAGGGAAATCCTTGCTGGTAAAACGGTAGATTTGTGATATATTTGAATTTTTGGTATTAGAATCAGCCAAAATAGAATTTTGGGGCACTTTTCCAGGAAAGGTGCCCCTATTGTTTTTAGTCAAACATAATGCAGCCCTGCGGCGGACGCCGGGGCATTCCGCTGCCAGCGCCATAACTGGGCGCATCGGCTAAGTTGGCATTGATATACTGCCGGATAGAGGTGCGGAGGGATTCCTCCAAATCAACAAATTCACAGCCATACAGATATTGGTCCTGTTCTGCCGCAGTGCAGCGGACAATGTCCAAGGTAACCAAAAATCCAGATGCCGCCCCCAGGTTCAGGCAGGCGTGGAACTGGTACTGTGGCGGAAGGATGCTCTTAGAGAGGAACCCAACGCCATGTTCCGAAATATCAGTTAATACAATAGGGACTTCCAGATGGTGGATGCCAAAGGCATCCTGCCGGTATAAATCGCAGATATGGAGATGGATTCCAGTAGGGATTCTTTGGCTTCTACGCTTTTCCAGCATGGTTTTAACCTCCTTTGCAGAATTTGGAAATTAGTATTTTGGTACTAGTTTACCACGGGTTTTGGAAACTGGCAAGCAAAAAATATTTTGAGTTTCCCCATTTTGCAATTCATAGGGGTTGTTGCACTAATATAGTTACTTGTTCAAAAGGTCTTGCCGCTTATGCGGCAAAGACAGAATGCACAAAATTACTCTGGGGAAGCTAGCTTCCCCAGATATTTTTTGTGCATTTTGTTTGCATTGCTTTGCAATGTAAACCTTTTGAACAAATTTATGTATTGTAATTTACGTTCGTGCGACAGCCCCTATAGTATAGGATATTATAAAAAATGGGGAAACTCAAAAAAAATATTCATTGACGAACTAAAACCCCTTGTATTATAATGAAGCCGAATATTTGGATTCTGGCATCCATGGATCAGGGCATGTACCATAGCAAGATGGCTTTGCCCGGCCAAAAGCCTTAAGTGCCGCAGCAGACGAAGGAATGGAGGAAATGAGAACCATGCAGGATTTTAAACCAGTAAAAGAAGGAAAAGTACGCGAGGTCTATGACAACGGGGAAAGCCTGATTATCGTAGCCACAGACAGGATTTCAGCATTTGACGTAATCCTGAAAAACAAGATAACAGAAAAAGGCGCAATTTTAACAAAAATGTCTAAATTTTGGTTTGGCTTTACCAAGGATATCGTAAAAAACCATATGCTTTCTACGGATACTGCGGACATGCCTGAATTTTTCCAGAAAGAGGAGTTTGACGGGAACAGCATGAAGTGCAAGAAGCTTTCCATGCTCCCAGTGGAATGCATTGTGCGGGGCTATATTACGGGCAGCGGCTGGGAAAGCTACCAGAAAGACGGCACAGTCTGCGGCATCCGGCTCCCAGAGGGGCTAAAGGAATCTGACAAGCTGCCAGAGCCTATTTATACCCCTACCACAAAGGCGGATCTGGGGCTCCATGACGAGCATATTACCTTTGAGGAAAGCGTGGGGATTTTGGAAAAGCTCCATCCAGGCAAAGGGGCGGATTATGCCAAAAAGATTCAGGAATACACTATAGCTTTATATAAAAAATGCGCAGAATACGCATTGAGCAAAGGGATTATCATTGCCGACACTAAATTTGAATTTGGTTTAGATGAAAATGGGGAAGTAGTCCTTGGGGATGAAATGCTGACCCCGGACAGCTCCCGGTTCTGGCCCCTGGAAGGTTATGCGCCAGGGAAATCACAGCCTTCCTTTGACAAGCAGTTTGTCCGGGACTGGCTGAAACAGAACCCGGACAGCGGCTACCTGCTTCCGGACGAGGTAGTTACAAAAACCGTTGATAAATACAAAGAAGCTTACGAACTCCTGACAGGGGAGAAATTTGCGTAAGCCCCCCCCACAGGAAGGAGAAAACCATGTCTACAGACAGATATAACAGCCCGTTGTCAGAGCGGTATGCAAGCAAGGAAATGCAGTATATTTTTTCCCCGGATATGAAATTCCGTACCTGGAGGAAACTGTGGATTGCCCTTGCAGAAACAGAAATGGAATTGGGGCTGAGCGAAAACGGGAAGCCAGTCATTACGCAGGAGCAGATAGACGAGCTGAAAAGCCATGCCGAGGATATCAATTATGAGGTGGCGAAGGAACGGGAAAAGCTGGTAAGGCATGACGTTATGAGCCATGTGTATGCCTATGGGCAACAGTGCCCCAAAGCAGCTGGGATTATCCATTTAGGCGCAACTTCCTGCTATGTGGGGGACAATACCGACATTATTGTTATGGACAAGGCTTTAAAGCTGGTGCAGAAAAAGCTAGTAAATGTCATTGCTGAGCTGGCAAAATTTGCAGATACTCACAAAGGCTTGCCAACCCTTGCATTTACCCATTTCCAGCCGGCGCAGCCTACTACGGTAGGGAAACGGGCGACACTGTGGCTGCAGGAATTTTTGATGGATTTGGAGGATTTGGAATATACCATGGGCAGCTTAAAGCTGTTAGGCTCCAAAGGGACCACCGGGACGCAGGCAAGCTTTCAGGAGCTGTTTGCGGGGGACCAAGAAACCATTGACAAGATTGACCCCATGATAGCAGAAAAAATGGGCTTTCAGGAGTGCTACGCCGTGTCCGGCCAGACGTATTCCCGGAAGGTGGATACCCGTGTGCTTAACGTCCTTGCAGGGATTGCAGCCAGCGCCCATAAAATGTCCAACGACATCCGGCTTCTGCAGCATTTGAAAGAGGTAGAAGAACCCTTTGAGAAAAACCAGATTGGCTCCTCCGCCATGGCTTACAAGCGCAACCCCATGCGCAGCGAGCGGATTGCCTCCCTTGCCCGGTACGTGATGGTGGACGCCCTGAACCCGGCTATTACCTCCGCGACCCAGTGGTTCGAACGGACGTTGGACGATTCCGCAAACAAGCGCCTTTCCGTGCCGGAAGGGTTCCTTGCAGTGGACGGGATTTTAGACCTGTGCTTAAATGTGGTGGATGGGCTTGTGGTTTATGAAAAAGTCATCCGCAAGCATATGATGGCAGAGCTGCCCTTTATGGCAACGGAAAATATTATGATGGACGCTGTGAAAAACGGCAGCAGCCGCCAGGAAATGCATGAGAAAATCCGCCAGCTTTCCATGGAGGCCGGCAGGCAAGTCAAGGAGGAAGGGAAGGACAATAACCTTCTGGAGCTGATTGCCGCAGACCCGGCCTTTCACTTAACCTTAGAAGAATTGGAACGCTCCATGGAACCGTCCCGGTATGTAGGCCGTGCGCCCCTGCAGGTAGAAAAGTTCTTGGCGCAGGCTGTGGAGCCAGTGCTTGGGCGGCATAAAGGGATGCTGGGGATGAAGGCGGAGATTAATGTGTAACAAAATGAGATAGGGATGCAAAGGGGCTGCCGGAACATGTGGTTTGATGGGTACCATGCATCTCCATCACAGGAAAAATGTGAAAGTTGTATAGTCACACGCATTACTCCCACAGGCAATCCGGATCCCATGCCGCCCCCTTCCCTATGCATTTTGACGGATACGGCGCTGCCTTACGGGGCAAACTTTACGGCATTGTCAAGGATAATGACAAACATCTGCCTAAGCCTTCCGTAATCCCCGAAAAAGCAGAGGTTCCCCAGATCATTTTCCGGTTCTATCCTTACTTCCTTCTGCCCCGCAATCCGCTGCATGGAACGGATTGCTTCTTTTAGGATGTCGGTGGGGTTCAGTTCCGTTTTTCAATCTGGAAATCCGTGCTTTGGAGCCGGGAGAGTTCCAGCAAATCATTTACAAGGCGTTCCAGATGGGCGGTGTCAGCAGACATCTGACGGAAATAGCCCTGCATTTCCACAGGGTCGGCTACCAGCCCTTCCGTGAGGACTTCCAAGGAGCCTTTGAGGACGGTAACGGGGATCCGCAGCTCATGGGAAATGTTTGGCATAAAATCCTGCCGCATGCTGTCCAGCTTCTTCCGTTCTTTTTCCACAGTGGACAACTGGGCAAATAGCTTGTCAATGTTGTAGGCAAGGGAGCCGATTTCGTCGTCCTGCGTAACCTCCGTCCAGGCAGAATAGTCGCCTCCCATGGCCTGTTCTGCTGCCAGCCCGATTTCTTTCAATGGGTTGATAAAATGGCGTGCCAGAAGGACGGAAAGGACAAAGGCAAGGACAAAGGCGACAAAAATGCAGAATGTAAGGATCAGGACACCGCCCTGCTGGGCCTGCCGGATGCCTGTGATTGGGCTGTGCAGGAGCAGGGCTGCGCTGATTTCCCCGTCCGCTCCATAGACTGGGGAGCCCACCGTAATGGAAGGGCTGTCAAGGACGGGGCCAAATTCCTGGTTTGACACCACATCTCCTTTAATTCCCCTCCAGTTTCCGTATAATTGCCAGATTCCTGCAAATACTGTAAACAGGAAAAAGCGCAGCGTCAGGACTTCTGGCAGTTGCGGAAATTTTGTGATGGGAAATGAAAGGAGAGCAGATATGAGTTTTTGTCTGAAAATTACAAATATCCATGCAAGGGAAATCTTAGATTCCCGCGGGAACCCTACGGTGGAAGCGGATGTGACGGTGGAAGCCACCAGCAATGGGAAAAAAACCACCGGCCGTGCGGCAGTGCCTTCCGGCGCATCTACGGGAAAATTTGAAGCAGTAGAATTGCGGGACGGTGAACCAAGGTACTTTGGGCTGGGCGTCCAAAATGCCGTTAAGCATGTCAATGACAAAATTGCCAAAGCCCTGATAGGGAAAAATGCCTTGAACCAAGTGGAAATTGACCGCATTTTAATTGCAGAAGACGGCACAGACGACAAAATCAATTTGGGTGCAAACGCCATGCTGAGCGTATCCCTGGCAGCCGCACGGGCGGCAGCAAAAGCGATGGAACTGCCCCTGTACCAATACCTTGGGGGCGTCAATGCAAAACGGATGCCAGTCCCAATGATGAATATTTTAAATGGCGGCCGCCATGCGGACAATACGGTAGATTTCCAGGAATTTATGATTATGCCGGTTGGGGCGAAAAGTTTCCGGGAGGGGCTGCGCATGTGTGCGGAAGTTTACCATAACCTGAAAAAAATCTGCGAAAAAGAAGGGCTTTCCACTGCAGTTGGTGACGAAGGCGGCTTTGCGCCGGATTTGCCGGATACCGTTTCCGTGCTGGAACTGATTACAAAGGCCGTAAAAGCTTCAGGCTATGTGCCGGGGGAGGATTTCAAGATTGCCCTGGATGCAGCGGCCAGTGAGCTTTATGATGAAAAAACAGGGCTTTACCATTTTCCGGGAGAGTCCAAAATCAAAGGGGAAAAGGTGGCCCGCAATACCAGCGAAATGATTGGGTATTACAGGGAATTAATTGAGAAATTCCCCATTATTTCCATTGAAGACGGTTTAGACGAGGAAGACTGGGACGGCTGGCAGGCCATGACGGAGCAGTTGGGCGAGCGGATCCAGCTTGTTGGGGACGATTTGTTCGTGACAAATACCAAGCGCCTGGATGCGGGCATTAAGCTGCAGACTGCAAATGCAATCCTGATTAAAGTGAACCAGATCGGAACCTTGACGGAAGCCATGGAAGCCATTGAAACTGCCCACAAAAATGCGTACCGTGCCGTAATTTCCCACCGTTCCGGGGAAACAGAGGATACTTTTATTGCGGATTTGGCAGTAGCTGTAAATGCAGGGCAGATTAAGACAGGGGCGCCCTGCAGGGCAGAACGGACAGCGAAGTATAACCAGCTTCTCCGCATTGAGGAGCAGCTTGGGATAGTGGCAGAATATAAAAATCCTTTTGATAAATATTAAGCTGGAAGCTGTAAGGGCTGGTTCTTCTTTGGGTTAAATGGAAGGGAACCGTTTTCAAACTGAATGGGAGGGCACAGTTCTGGGCGGGGGACTGTTCCCTCCCTTCTGGGTTGCTGTCCCCGCCCAAAGCCCTGTTCCCACGGTATCTTTGTCCTTGCCTAGAGCGTGTTTGAAAATTGTAGGAATGAATTTTCAAACACGCTCTAGAGCATCCTTTCTTAAAATTCCGCCCATTCAGGAAAATAATTTCCCCCAAAACCCAGAAAAATCTTGAAAACTCTCCCAAAATATGTTACCATAAACAAAGTTGTGGACATCATTTCACAGGAGGTACAGAAAAATGGCAGTATTGAAAACGGTATTAATGGTAATATTTATTTTGGTAAGCATAATTTTGACAGTAATTGTTTTAATGCAGGAAGGCAAATCTGCAGGCCTTGGGACAATCAGCGGCGCAGCAGACTCTTATTGGGGCAAAAATAAGGGCCGTTCCAGGGAAGGCGTGCTGGTTAAGGTTACCAGAGCTTTGGTTGTCCTGTTTCTGGTGATTGCAGCCGTGCTAAATATCGGAAGCTTTTAACAGCCATAAGGGCTATGGCTGGGTTCCACACAAGAAACTGTCGTTTTACGGCAGTTTTTTCATTTATAGGAGAATTTATGGAAAAAAGATTATTAGAAGACAGAAAGAAAATGATATACGAATTCATGTGCAGCGACCTTTACGTGCCCATGAAAATAAAGGAGCTGGCAGTCCTACTTGGCGTGCCGAGGGACGAACGGGGCGACCTGGAGCAAGTGCTGGCTGAACTGGTTAAGGAACAGAAAATTGAGGTTTCCAAGCGGGGGAAGTATACCAAAACGGAAGGGAAACACCTTTGCGGCATATTTACCGGGAATGTCCGGGGCTTTGGCTTTGTCACAATCGAAGGGGAGCCGGAGGACATCTATATCCCGGAAGGGCAGGTAAACGGCGCCCTCCATGGGGATTTCGTGCAGGTGTCCCTGCTGCCGGGAAAAAGCGGGAAACGCCGGGAAGGGGCGGTTGCACAGATTTTGGAGCGTGGGATGACCCGTATTGTGGGGACCTTCCAGAAAAGCAAGAACTTCGGTTTTGTGGTGCCGGATAATGTAAAGCTGGGGCAGGATGTGTTTATCCCCATAGAACATTCCAAAGGCGCGGTGGACGGCCACAAGGTCGTGGTGGAGCTTACCGACTATGGCAGCAAACGGCGCAAGCCCGAAGGGAAGGTAGTGGAAATTATCGGCCATGCCAACGATCCGGGGACAGATATCATGTCTATTGTAAAAGGCTATGAGCTTCCCACGGAATTTCCCCCAAAGGTCTTAAAGCAGGCAGAAAACGTGGGGAAACCAGTAAGCGCTGCGGACATGGCAGGGCGCAGGGACCTTCGGGGCTGGCAGATGGTGACTATTGACGGGGAGGACGCCAAGGATTTGGACGATGCAGTGTCTTTGGTGAAAGAAGGGGAGAACTACCGCCTTGGGGTGCATATTGCAGACGTGGCAAATTACGTGCAGGAGCACAGTGCGCTGGACGTGGAGGCATTGGAGCGGGGTACCAGCGTCTATCTGGCAGACCGTGTGGTCCCTATGCTGCCCCACCACCTTTCCAACGGCATTTGTTCCCTGAACGCCGGGGAAGACCGGCTGGCATTAAGCTGCATCATGCTCATTGACCCAAAGGGGGCTGTCATCGACCATGAAATTGCAGAAACGGTCGTCCGGGTAGACCGGCGCATGACATATACCAGCGTGCGGAAAATCCTGAAAGACAAAGACGAATCCGAAAGGGAAGCCTACAAGGAGCTTGTCCCCATGTTTGAAGAAATGGAAACCCTTGCCGCCATCCTGCGGGAAAAACGGAGGAAACGCGGTTCCATTGACTTTGATTTCCCGGAAACGAAAATCATTTTGGACAGGCATGGGCGCCCTTTGGAACTCAAGCCTTATGAACGGAACGTGGCAACCAGGATGATTGAGGATTTCATGCTGGCTGCCAATGAAACGGTGGCCCAGGATTTCTTTTGGCAGGAAATCCCTTTTGTGTACCGTACCCACGATACCCCAGACCCGGAAAAAATCAAGAAGCTGGGACTGTTTATCAATAATTTTGGCTATTCCATCCGGATAGGGCAAGAGGAAATCCATCCCAAGGAAGTCCAGAAGCTGCTGGAAAAGATAGAGGACACGCCAGAGGAGCCACTGATCAGCCGCCTTGCCCTGCGCTCTATGAAGCAGGCAAAATATACTACGGTAAATACAGGGCATTTTGGCCTTGCCACCCAATATTACTGCCATTTTACCTCACCCATCCGCCGGTATCCGGATTTGCAGATACACCGGATTATCAAGGAAACACTGCGGGGGAAAATGACGGAAAAACGGATTTCCTATTATGAAAAAATCCTTCCGGAGGCAGCAGCCCAGTCCAGCGCACGGGAGCGGCGCGCCGAGGAAGCAGAACGGGAAACAGATAAGCTGAAAAAGACGGAATACATGTCGGAACGGATCGGGCAAACCTTCGAGGGCGTGATTTCCAGCGTCACCCCATGGGGCATGTACGTGGAACTGCCCAATACCGTGGAGGGCATGATACATGTGACGAATTTACGGGACGATTATTACCATTATAATGAAACTGCCCATGAACTGGTGGGGGAAGCCAAAGGGAACTGCTATAAGCTGGGGCAGAAGCTGCAGGTAGTGGTGGCGGATGCCAATACCATGATGCGCACCATAGATTTTGTGCTGCCAGAAGATGCAGTGGCCTTTGGGCTGGATGCGGCGCCAGAGGACATTGGGCAGTACCAGGCAGAATAGGGAGGAGGGACCGCAATTGGGAAAAGAAAGTAAAAAACTGATTGCAAATAATAAAAAAGCATTCCATGACTATTTTATTGAGGAGAAATATGAGGCGGGCATTAGCTTGGCAGGGACGGAAGTCAAATCCCTGCGGATGGGCAAATGCTCAGTGAAAGAATCTTTTATCCGCATTGAAAATGGGGAGGTTGTCATATATGGGATGCATATCAGCCCCTACGAGAAGGGGAACATTTTCAACAAAGATCCCCTCCGGCCGCGGAAACTCCTGATGCATAAATATGAAATCAATAAAATCGCAGGGAAAATGGCGCAGAAAGGCTATACGGTAGTGCCCCTGCAGGTGTATTTCAAAGGGAGCCTTGTCAAAGTGGAAATCGCCCTGGCACGGGGGAAAAAGCTTTATGATAAGCGGCAGGATATTGCGAAAAAGGATATGCGCCGGGAATCCGAACGGGACTTTAAAGTGAAGAATTTATATTAAGGCGCTTTTGGTAGACGGACCCAATTAGATAACAAATGTCAACTTAATTTGGAAAACCTCCGATAGATATGGTAATAGTAAGATGTTATTTTCCAGCCAATCGAAAGGAGGAAACAATATGAGGATCCAGCCAGCACAGGGGACGGCTGCTCCGGCAAACCAGCTTAATTTCCAGCAAGGCGCCGACGCGGTTTCCAAAAACCTGCAAAAGCAGATAGCCAATGCCCAGAAGGCATTGCAGGAGCTTTCTGCCAATAAAGACATAAGCGCAGAAGAAAAAATGCAGAAACGCCAGGAACTCCAACAGCAAATTACAGATTTGAATAACCAGCTCCGCCAGCATCAAATAGAACTGCGCCGGGAACGGCAGCAAGCCGCCAAGGAGGGGGAAGCAGCCAGGCAGGAAAAAAAGGCGGGGCTGCCAAGCCATGGGGTGCCAAAGGCCAGCATGGAAGCTATAGTGTCGGCAGACACTGCCATGAAACAGGCCAAAGCCTATGGGAGTACAGCCACACGGCTGAAAGGGGAAGCAAGTGTCCTGCAAGGGGAGATAAAGCTGGATAAGGACAGGGGGATTGACGTTGGGCAGAAAGAGGGGAGCCTTGCCAAATTAGAAGACCGTATAGAGGCGGCCGCAAACTCCCAGCTTGCCGTACTGGAAGAAGCCAACCAGGGGCTGCAGGAAGCAGGCAGCAAGGAGCAGGAAGAAAAAGCAGAGGAAAAAACAGACAGTGCAGGGGCAAAAAGCACACACGGAAATGGGGAAACAGAAGGCACAGGCAAACAGAGGGAAACGGAAAAAATGGAACCTGCAAATGGAACTATGGAAACAGAAAAAGCAGAAAGCACCAGCAGGGAAACAGCAAATATCGGGCAGGAAAAGAGTGGAAGGGAACAGGCTAAAACAGGAAAAGAACAACAGGATGGCCAGTTTGTGGATATTCGCCTGTAAAAGCCTTAAGAAACAATAGGCGTGTGACGAAATATAACAGAGGAAATAGAAAAAGTTGGAAAACCAGACCATATTGCTCCGGCGGTCCAATACTGCAGCATGCTGCGCTGTTTAACCGCCAGAGTAATTGTACAGGAAAAGGAAGGTGTTCTGTATGAATATGTTTCATGTCAGCATTGGGGGCAGCGCCCGCAGTAATTACCAGACGAAAAGTGTATTTGCCGGGAATTTGCCAGGGATCCAAACCAGCATGTTAAAAAGCACCCAGGAAAAAATGGAACGCCAGCAAAAGGCAGGAAGCGAAATTGCATTTTGGGAAAAACAGAAAGAAAGCCTGAAAGAAAAAGAATGCGCTACCGTAGAGGAAATTGCAAAAAAGCTGGAAATGTTCCATAATTATGAAGATGAGATTGCGGCTGTGAAAGCGGCTTATAACAAAGAGCAGATGTCCCATATTCTGGATGAGGCTGAGGAACAGGGCAAGAAAAATGCCGAAGCAGCCGAGAAGCTGGAGCCAAAGACACCAGAAGAAAGAAGGGAAGAACTGGTGGAAGAAGCCCTTGGGACAGAAGACAGCGAAAGCATTCTGGACGAGATGCTGGACGGGGTGCAGGATTCCGCCGAAGAACTCCAGGAATCCCAAGAGCAGCTTTTGGAAGAATTGCCGGAAGAAGCAGCTGCACTGGAAGAAGAATTGCTGGAAGAAGCAGCTAATATGGAAGAACGGCTGCCGGAAGCAGTTATGCCTGGTATAGAGGAAGAATTGCCAGAAGAAGCAGCGGTTGCTATGGAAGGGCAGTTACTGGGAAGACAGCCAGAAGAAGTAACAGCCGCCAAAGAAGGACATCTGCCGGGAACAATGGCTGCTATGGGAGGGCAGACGGGAAATATCGCCCGGGAGCTGCAAAGCCAGCAGCGGCCTGTCCAGCAAAGCAGGCACAGGGGGATGTACCAAGGTTTTGACGCCAGGGTATAAGGCATTGCCGTAGGTTTTGGGCAGAATTGGGGCTGTTGCACTAAGAAAAACAGATGCAAGATATCGTATAGAAGAATGATTCAAGCTAACTATATCTTGTATCATTTTTCTTAATGCGACAGCTCCATGGAAAATATGGGGAACAGAATTCGTCAGAAGGAAGATAAGGAAATGAGGAAAGTACTGGATTTTATGATTGTAATTGTTTCATTGGTGGCAGCATTTTTTGTTTTCACCGGGTTTAATATGGAAGGGATTGTAAAGAAAATGAACCAGCCGGAAGCGGTCAGCAGCCAGGAACTGGAGGAGGATCCCGGAACTGTTTTTGTAGGGCGCCCGGCTGGGGAGGGAATCCCGGAAGTCAGGGGACAGGCGGAATGGGAGGATGTCTTAAATGATGTGGACGATGTTAAAGTAATCCCTAAGTCCATCCAGAAAACAAATGTGTACAGTTTGGCAGAATGGGCAGACCCTTTTAAAAGACGCCGCAATGGGGCAGTGGGAAAACAGAAAGCGTCCGTGAAGCAGGCGCCTTTCGACATTTCCTTAGATTATGTGCCATACTATATATTAGAGCTGGAAGATGGGAGCCATATTTTAGCCCAGGTAAGCCAGAGCACCGCAAAGGATATCAAAAAGGGGAATCTGGATGCGCTGCCCATTGGCAGGAAACAGGGCTTTTCCCAGAATGCGAAAAGCCTTCTGGAGCCTGTCTGCGCAGAGTACAATGCTTCTACGGATTATATTTGGTATGCCATCGACAACGAGTGGCAGAAGAACCATTCTTTTGAAATTTTAATTGGGAAAGCAGTTGTGGCAGTCGTATTCTTTTTTGCCTTGGCAGTGATTCTGGAATTGCTGGCAGACAAAATTTTGGGAAAGAAAAAACAGCGTCAGGAGCAGTAGGGTTTGCGTGGAAATTTCAGCTTACCAATTAACTCAGGACAATTTATGGAGGAATTTATGATTAATCTTAGAAAAATTACAGAAGAAAACTTTATTGACGCATTTAACCTAAAACTTGCACCGGAACAAGAACGCTTTGTTTCACATCCGGTTCGTAGTCTTGCACAGGCTTACGTCTATAGGGAGCAATGCCAACCCTTTGGAATATATGAAGGTGACACTATGGTCGGCTATGTTATGGTGATTTATGATTATGATATCCCTGAATATGATATATGGCATATGATGATTGATGAATCGAATCAGAAACGGGGGTATGGCAGAGCTGCATTGGACCGGGTGCTTGAGTATATCAAAGCGAAACCTTTTGGGTCTTCAAACCGGGTAACATTAACCTGCAACAAAGACAATATCCAAGCATTAAAATTGTATAAAAGCAAAGGTTTTGCAGAAACCGGAACAGTGGATGAAGATGAAATAGAACTATCATTGATGATGCAGTGACAATTGACAGCCCCGCCCGCCTTTGCTGGTAGGCAATCAAGGGGCGACAGCAAGGAGTGCTGCCGCCCTGCACTATTATTCAGAGAGGGGGAATTTCCATGAACGACCAGAAAGCCTACCAAGAGTATATCCAGCGCAGATACAACGCCTTTTGCAAGGCTGTTATCCGCTATGCCTGGCAGCGTCCGTCCGTGCCGGAATTATGTAGAGCTCCACATAATTCTGTTGCATTTCCCTGCCTTTTATGATACTATTTTGATACTAAGAAAATTAACAGCCGAAAATAACAGATGAAACATTAACAAAATTGCGAATATTTTGCCTATGAAAACACAGAGAATACACCCCCATATAATAGGATTTGTCGAGTGGGAATGATATTTTCCGCTTCTTGCAAAAATCGGAACCCAGAAACCCTTGCAATTCAAGGGTTTCTGGGTTCGCTATTTTTCTCTGCGGTATTGACTTTGCGGAACATCTGCGGTACAATCGGGGCATGAAATGCGGAACAATTCAAGCCTAGGAGGTATGACAGATGAAGTACACCGCTGTTAGTGTTCGGCAATTAGACCGCAAGGGCAAACCGTGGCAAGCAAGGGCAAAATACAAAGACACACAAGGCAAGTGGAAAGAACTTAGTAAAATGTTGCCAGACGCAAAGGGAAAGAGAGAAGCGCAACGGATAGCAAAAGAGTGGTTAGACGCTCTTAATGCAGAAGCCGATTTAATGCCAAATGCGGGAAAGGCTAGCACAGTAGATAAAACCTTTATGGAATATCTAAAGCACCAATTAGACACAGGAGAAATAGAAAGAAGCACTTATAGCAATAGCATACACTCATACAGAAAGTATATAAAGCCGTATTTAGGAGATTATATATTTGCAACGGTTGATAATACCGTTATTAACAGTTGGCTAACAAAGCTATATAATTTAGGACTATCGCAAAACACAATACATACAACCTATGCAAGACTGAAAAAAGTATATAACTACTTCTACAATAACGGTGAATTGTTAAAAGACCCATTCAAAGGTGTTAAAATGCCGAAAAAGGGAGATGTAAAAGTAACACACTTGACAAATGAACAGATGGACAATGTTTTAGAAGCTGTCTATTTGGACTTTGAGCCGCAAGACCCTATGTATGTAGGAATACTGTTAGCCTTTTACGCCGGGTTAAGGCGTGGAGAAATTTGCGGGTTAAGATGGAATGATATAGACTTTAATAGGCATACTATACGGGTTAGGTCAGCAGTAGGAGTGAGTGAGGGAAAAGGATTAGGAGATTACACTAAAAATCCTAAAAATAAGAGTTCTACTAGAACTTTTCCAATGTTGCCGCAATTAGAGCAAGCACTAAAAGAGAGAAAATCACTTATCAATCCAAATGATAATTGGTTTGTTATAGGTGAAGAAGAACAGTTTATGCGCCCACAACAATACAACCGCCTATTTAGTGAATTTGTGGAAAGAAATAGCTTAGTTGATGCCTACGGAAAAAAGATAGTGCCGCATGGGTTAAGACACAATTTTGCTACTGTTGGTATTCGTGCGGGAATGGATATTGCAAGTTTGGCTCTTATGATGGGACACGCAAGCAGAGCAATGACATTAGATACCTATGGGGACGCTAATGCAGACGCTCTAAACCTTGCGAGTGTTAAGCTAACAGATACATTCAAAGAAAATACTTCCTATTGGGAAGATGAAGAAGAACAAGCCGCCGACAAGGAAGAATAAGAGGGGTATTATGTGCGATAACTACGGTTTGCCGCTTGCACTGATATTTGAAGAAATACTAACAGACAAGCCGCCGAAAGAGACAAAGGAAGAACAGGAAGAAGAAAGATTCAGAAAAC
>OFHA01001360.1_pt1 | contig 17139 bp, 18 predicted proteins | sample 1521891 | NCBI WGS metagenome assembly OFHA01 (sample SAMEA3504089, study PRJEB24116) | mouse gut metagenome | biome: mouse gut; feature: mouse-associated habitat; material: faeces | place: Denmark | collected 2011
CCTCCACCACCCCTTCGGACACAAGCCGCCGAATTTCCTCCAGGATATCCCCGGGCTCACGGCTGCGCTCCCGGCCCCGCACATAGGGCACGATGCAATAGCTGCAAAAGTTGTTGCAGCCAAACATAATGTTGACACCGGACTTGAAAGGGTATTTGCGTTCCACAGGCAAGTCCTCCACAATCTGATCCGTATCCTCCCAGATGTCAACCACCATGCCCTGCCCCTGAAAACATCTCCATAGAAGTTCCGCCAATTTGAATATATTATGAGTGCCGAACACCAGATCCACAAAGCGGTAACTGGAACATAATTTTTCTATCACGGAGGGTTCCTGCATCATGCAGCCGCACAGGGCGATCTTCATGACAGGATTGCGCTTCTTATGGTTCTTCAGTTCTCCCAGACGGCCATAGACCCGCTGGTTGGCATTGTCCCGGACCGTACAGGTATTGAAGATCACAAAGTCGGCCCTCTCGTCCTCCGTCACCTCATAGCCCACCCGGCGCAGAATCCCTGTCAGCTTCTCAGAGTCCCGGGCATTCATCTGGCACCCGAACGACGTCAAGTTACACGTCAGCGGGCGGCCTAATTCTTCGGACTTCTTCTTCACAATCTCCCGACACTTTTTCATAAAATAATATTGTCTGTCCGGTTCTTCCGTTGGCGGTTCCTTTGTCAAGTCCTGCGCTTCTATTCTTTTGCTATATTCATCATTCATAAATGGTTAAATTCCTTTCTTTGCTAAAAATCAATAACGAATTCTATTATACACGAAATAACCATTTTTTGAAAGAAAAATATCCGGCTTTTTCTGTGCGAAGATAAAAGCCGGATCCCGTGATATATTATTCCTTGCTTTGCCGTTGACCGTTTTCCCCTATGTCTTCATGGTACATTGTCCCCCCTTCCCTGATTATTTTATGTAGATTTCGCCGGATCCCGATATGCCGCACACATACCCCGACGGGATCTTCACCCATATAGCGCCGCCCGCTGCCTTTTCAAGCCCTTTGCACGTGACGACGGTTCCTTTCTTCAAGATTGCTTTTCCGGCTCCGTCCGGGTAGCCGTGGGCCTTTCCGTCTGCCGTCAACGCGGAATAGGAAAGCTTTTCGCCGTTCGGTGTCTTGCGTACATACATATTCGCCTGCAGCGTGTAATTTTTCCCCACTTTGTAGGCCGCGTCCGGTTCATTCTTTCCGGCGGGCGTCGGCGTTGCTGCTGCGCCGCCTGCGTATCTGTCGAAATACTTCTGTCCGTATGTGGCCCGCTTCTTCTGCGCTGCTGCGCTCTGGTCTGCCGGGCCTTCATATCCGATCATAAAAGCGCTTGCAGCGTCCGCCACGGATCCGGCGGCCTTTAACTGCTGCAATACTTTTTTATACCCGCCCTGCAATTCGTCCCACATGAAAGAAAGCTGAATATTCAGATCGCCGATTGACTTTCCGGCGGCCTTCGCTTTGTTATATAACCCCTGCTTTCTGGTATAGTATGTCCATTGTGCAAGGCCATACCCGGCGCAATCTTTGACGAAATTCGTATAGCTTCCGGCGTCAACTGCTGCCGTGTATTTATCATCAGTCAAGCCTAATTTCTTTTCGCTTGTATTTTGAAGGTTTCGCGGGTTCAGGTTGCTTTCTGCTTCAAAGTTCCCCAAGATCCCGGCGGCTGCGTAGGCGTTTAACCCCTTCCCGATCAGGAAATTCCAGATCGTTTTTTCTACCGCGGCCGTCGCCGGGGCCGCTGCGGGCGCCGTTACTGCTGCCGCCTTCGCCTTCGTTCCTGCTGTCAGGTTTACGGCCGTGTGCGCGTTGTCATTCAAAAGAATATCACCCGGAAGAAGATAGTCGGACGAAGTTAAATATTTGCTGTCTGTTAGTACGGTGAAGCCTGCCTTCTTTAATGCGGCCCGCATGTTCCCGGTGTAGCCGTCCGGGTTTACCTGCTTCAAGGCAGCGATCCCGCATTTATGCCCTGCCGCGATAATATTCGCAAGCGTGGACGCGCTGCAATCTGCTTCGACGGGCGTTTTGATTGCCGCCGGGTTCCAATTTGCCGCCTTTAATGCGTCGTGGTACGTCCTGCGGTGTGTCTGGCAATACCCGATATTGTCATTCTTTGCGGCCGCTTCGCTGATCCTTGCGATTTCTTCCCCGACTTTTGGATCCTGGTATCTTAAAACGCATTTCCACGGCCGGGAATACCACGAAATAACACGGTATTCTTTCCCGGTCTGATCTCCGGCCTTCCCGCCCGTCGTCTTCCCGTTTTCGTTGCTGCCGCAATTACTGATTTTCGTTGCCATTTTCCGCGCCCCTTTCTGCTTTCGCTTCTGTTTCCTGAATTTGTTTCAATAACTGAATGATTTTATCATAGCCGATCATGCTTCCGATCCATACCGCAACGATCATAATTACAAGACAGATAATATTATTGACCGTCCACGGGATCCCCAAAAGCATATAAACGGCCGCCATTCCAAGCCCGCCGATTACTGCCGCATTGATTAACGCGATCACATTCGCGCTATACTTGCGCCCGGCGTTCTGGTATGCCTTTTTGATCGCTTCCGTCAAAAGCCCGCTAACTGCTGCGGCCGCTGTCATAAATGTAATAAAAAGCGTAATTGTCATATTGCGCAATATCTCCTTTCTATACTGAAATATTTTCTTGTGTTGCTTCCGCTTCCGACGCCTTGCACATAACCAAGTCTTGAACGTGGCTTTCTGATTGCCTGATAATGTCCGAAAGCTGTTCTTCCAGTTCTCCCGGATCCTGCCCGATCCGCTGTTTAAAGCGGATAGTCCTTTCAATGAATGAAAACCACTGATTTAATGCGTTTGAAAGCTTTTCTTTGTTGCTGTATGCCGTGTGCGCTATCCCTGCGAATACCGCAAGCCCGCATATAACAACGCTAAACGGCGTCAGGACTTCCGACGCCGAAAAAACAGGATCTTCCATACCCACGATCCGGATCGTGATATAAACGAAGGCAATCACGGACACAATCAAAAGGGCGTCCGGGATAATTACAATAAGCTTTGAATATGTAAAACGCTTTGAAGACTTCCGGCGAAGTTCGTCTTCTTCCCGTTTTAGCTGCCTTCCTGCTACTGCCATTATTCGCCGCCCCGTTCGATCATATAGCTTTCAAGGGCTGCCGTTGCCTTGTCAATGTCTGCCGTGTTGTGCGGATCCTTTGCGTTTTTCAGAAGCGCAAGTAAACATTGAAGTTGAATCGCGTTCGCGCTTTTCAGGGCCTTTTCCAGTTCTTCGATCTTGCTTTTATCGTCTTTCAGATATTCCCGAAGCTTTTCGATCCGGCCGTCAAGTTCCCTGATACGGTCTTCGCATTTCTGGATCCGTTCGTCCTGCTTTTTGTCCGGTTCGGTGATTTTGTTCTTTGCCTTCCCGATATATGTCGCCGCCGATCCGATCGCCGTGATTGCTGCACACAATCCAAGAAAAACAGTCAACGCCGTGTTAATATCCATTTTCCCGATCTCCTTTCTTTCGCCGATATTTGATTTCATTTTATCGGATAAAAGCGCGTAATTCTGATATGATTTCCCGTCCCGTATTTGCCCCATATAGGCAAGAAAAAGCCCCAAAGGAAATATACCCTTCGGGGCTTTTCGCTTGTTTCTGGCGCCCTCTGCGCTTCCTTATGCCGTTTCTGCTGCGTCCAGTATTCCGGTGACTACTTCCCGAAGGTTGAAAAGGTTCGGGATCTGTTCGCGGGTGTATGTTCCGCCCTTCACCAGATTAACCCATGTTTTAACAAGCCCGCTGTTTTCTGTAAAATTCATATTGCGCAATATCTCCTTTCTTTACTGTGCCATGATTGCCGATACAATGATCGTTAATTCCGCGACGCTCTGCAGGGCGTCGTTAAGCTGCGACCGAAGACTTTTGTTTTCTGCTTCCGCTTCTGTCATTTCCCGAAGCGCGAAGCGGGTTCCGCCTTCATACTCATATTTGCAGATCAGGATCATATTGTCGTGTGCTTCGCCGTCGATCTCAACCTTTGAAACATTTTCCGCGGAAAGAACACTGTCTGCGATCGGCTCCGCGCTTTCGTATGTGTTCCCGTTAAGAAGGACGGTCAATTCTGTACCGTCTTTCAGCCGGATCTTGACGTTTTGGGAAGTTGTACTGTTTGTATTCTCCCCGGAATTTGCTGTGTCTTTCTTTGCCATTGTTTTTATATCTCCTTCCTTTATAGTCATTGAATAGCTGATTGAAAAGTTTATCCATACTTCGCAACGTGCGGTATGAATTAAAGTAACTGATATAGCCTTTCCATGAATTATACGCCTGCTGAACGTCTGCGAATGTGATCTTTCCTTCGTCCAGTTTCTTTTTCAGCTTTTTCAGCTTCCGGCGCTCTCTCACAATACTATTGTGATCCGGGCGCATGATAACGCGGCCCGTGTCCGTCAGGTGAATTTTGCCTTTTAAGAATTTGAATTCTTCGGAAAGCTTCACGATCTTTGTTTTGCGTTCGTTTAGTTCAATACCGATTTCCGCATACATTCCCCGGATTGTATCAAGGCACTTTTGCAAATATTCCCGGTCTTCATGGATAAGATAAAAGTCGTCCATATATCGGCCGTAGCCCTTTATTTTAAGCTGTTCTTTTATAAAGTGATCTATCCGGTTCGGATAAAATACGGCGGTCATTTGTGAAACCTGCGAACCAAGCCCCAAAGACTGATCCCCGAAAGCGTCTATGAAGTCCATTGTCAAATTGACAATATCGGGATCGTAACCGAATATCCGGGAATATTCTTCAAAGATCGGCCCGTGTTGTATGGAATCAAAATAACCGTGAAGATCCGCTGTCAGGATATACCCTTCATTGGATCCATGCTTCCGAAAGTAGCGCCACAAGTGAACCTTTAACCGTTCCAATGCGAAGCGGGTTCCGCGTTCTTTTAGTGAAGCTGCATTGTCATAAATAAGCTTCGGCCGAAGGACGGGAACCAAAACAAGATCATTTTCCGCCCGGTGGACAACTCTTTCATTGATATGTATTGAACGAATTACACGCCGTTTCCCGCGTTCGCATATAGGAAAGACGATAAAGCCGTCGGACATTCTTTCGCGCCCTTCAAGGCGCTTCTTCGTAAGGCGTACACGCTCTATTCTGTCCAAATAGTAAGCCTGCGTCGAATATTTCCACGTCACGCCTTCCATGCACTTTTTAGCGGCTGCCATTAAATTATTAGGATCTGTTATTTCCTGAAATGTTGGTAAATTCTTCATGTTTTCATAATTCCGCCCGCTTATAGATCAACATAGTGTAAAACTTAAAAGCACTATTGACCGTCAGACGAATAATTCCGGCTTTCGCCGTGGTCATACGTTCCTATCGTTCTATGTCCTGCGGATCCTTGTCCGCATGAAGACGATATCGGGGCAAGGGCTAAGTCGTTCGCGGCGCCGTTGTTGTTGCTGTTGCCGTTGTTGTTGAAATTGCAAAAGTTCGTCGTGTTCGCCGCCGAAGGATCCGCCGTCCAGAAGTTGACGCGCCCGGCCAATCAAAAACAACGCATAACCAATAAATTATTATTTCTTCCTTTCTTTCCGCTGCTTTTCTTTCTGCAGGCGGGCTTCTTTCTTTTCCGGGTGCAAGAATTCGTCATAGTCCCGGATCGTTGATTTCTTCCACTTGTAAAGATAATTCCGGGTATTTTCCAACTGTTCGGAATACTCCATGTAACGGCTAAGATCTATATTCATAAATTCTTCAATGAATAATACTTCCTGCCGTATTCTGGCAATATCGGCGATCGCTTCGTCTTCCAGAAGGATCCGTTTTATATATTCTTCTTTTGTCCTGCAAAGAATTTCATTCGCCGCCGAAATGTTGCTAACCAGATCCGAAGAATACTTGAATAAATTTTCCCGGACGCGCGTTATAAACCATTCCGGGTATTCTGTCAGAAGCTTTTGTTTTTCGACTTCGTTTTGATAGTTGTCGATCCTTTCAAAAAGCTTCTTCAATTCCGGGTACTTTTCCCGCGCCTGCCTTCCTATCAGGGAATTGTATTTTTCGCGCTTCAAGCCGAAATTCCGCATGATTATTTGTGTTACTATATGCCGTAGTTTTACGGCTTCATAAAATGCGTCAAGCTTTGACGCCGTTCTATTCCACGACGGGACGGACATTTTCTTGCACTTCCTTTCTGCGGCGGCGCTGTCGGCCGCCGCGATTACCAGATTATGAAAGAACGATTAGCGGGGCAAGGGCTAAGTCGTCCGCGGCGCCGTAGTTGTTGCTGTAGCCGTTGCTGGTGAAAGCGCAAAAGTTCGTCGTGTTCGCCGCCGAAGGATCCGCCGTCCAGAAGTAGAAGCGCCCGGCCTTTTTCTTGTTAAAGCCTGCGCCTTTCAAAATGTGCGCGTTTCCGCCCGTGAATAATTGAAGCTGATTGAAAGCGCCACCCGACCACTGATCCGCGAAGCCGGGCGATCCGCATAATTCCACAATACCCGGAAGGAAAATTCGACGGGACGCCCACGCCCAAGTTCCCTTGTTATTTTCCAGACGCCGGATCGTTGTCATGTAGCCCTGAAGCTTTGAAGAAAATTTGTTTGCTTCCGTTTCAAGGTTTGCGGGCATAAGTGACGCGGCATAGCCCCCGGCGTTCGTGTGTGACGTGTTAAATTTATAATACGTTTCCAGACAATCGCGCGGGCAGCATACAATATGATTTTTATTCAATTCCGTATCGCCACAATGCAAATATGAATTCTTTCCGGCTACTTCCCACATGATTTTTTCCCCGGAAGAAGTCGTTTCGATAAAATAATCGCCGACCGCGAATTTATCCCACGATCCCGCCTTCACAAGCGCCATGAGATCATCAAGGCCCCATTCTATACCGAAATACCCATAAGGCGCCATGATTTCGCGTTTCATCACTTCATAGTCATTCAGAAGATCGGCGTTGTCTTTGATAACCTTCGTCAAACTCTGGTTCATAATGTACGCAAGATAGCCGGAAGCAATCTTTTCTTTCAGGGCTTCTTTTGCCGCTTCCCCTTCTTCGCCTTCCCCGATTTCGGGAAATTCTGAAATGATGTTTTCCTGCGTGGCCCCGGCTTCAATCTTCGCGATCGTGTCCGCCTGCCACTTTTTCAGTTTTCCGACGATAACCGGAAGCGTGTCATTTTTCCCGATCTCCGGGAATTCCGCTTTGCTTTCTGTAATATCTGCGGCGAATATGTTTTTGCAGAATTCAGAAAATAAAGTCTGCTTTGTGCCTTCCGGCGTTTCTACTACAAGATAGTATTCCCCTAAGATTTCAGGGACGGCCGCAAGGTCACGGATCTTTTTTTGTGCCATGTTTAAAATCTCCTTTCATTTATGGTTTATCTATCTGAACACTTGCACGTGTCAGACGTGCGAAGCGTCCAAAACGCTATAAGCTGATCGCCGTCGTCGGTCACAAGATCGTTTCCTTCGGCGTCTGCGAGATTGACGCATACTTCGGAAGTCGTCAGCATATTAAAGATCGTTTCGATTTCTATTTGCAGCTTCGCCGCCACATCACCAGACAAAACTATTTTCAGCGTGTCGAACCAATCTTCAAAATCTTTCTTCCAACCCGTCGTATTTGTGATATACCAATTATTGAAGGCGCCTTCCTGATTTTGCCGCCATTGTAAGAAGGCGCTTTCTACTCCCTGCCGCCATTGTTCAAAATCGCCCTGCTGCCCGGCGATCCAATTCTGATATATTTCTTCCTGCTGCCCGGCGTAGTCTGCGAAGGTCTGCTTCATCAGGGCAAGGGCCGCGGCTGCCTGATCGTTGTAGCTGTCCACGTCCTGAACGAAGCTTTGAAATTTGTCTGATATATTCTTTCTGTAATTCGTGAAATACTGTTCAAACTGCGCCGAAATTTGCGTGAAGTCGATTTCTTTCACTGTCGCGGCCACATATCCACATACGGCCGTTATCATGCGCGTGTCGGTGATCTCCGCCTGCGTTATCTTCACCGTTCCGGCGGCGATATAGATTTCTGCAAGCTTCAAGTCATAAATAGGCCCTTCGCGCGTCAGGGGCGGCGCCACGGGTGAAGAAGCGTTTCCGCCCTTTACGATCAGTAAATAGATCATTCTGTTTGTGTCGTCCCGGCGCAATATTACGTTGTCTATCCGGTGTAACGTGCCGGAAGCCGTTTCAAGGTCAAGCGTTGTCGGCGTCAGGAAATGTCTATGTTTCCCGTTTATGTACCCGTACCCGGCCCCGACTGTTACGCTCATATCGTCGTTAGCGGTTACTTGTAATTGTCCGTTAAAAACGCCATTCACGAAGAATGGCCGTAACCAATCCCCCATTGAATCGGCGTCATAGTAACGATCTTTTTTTGAATTCCAGAAATAATCATAGCTTTTTACTTTTTCCATTCTCTTTCACTCCTTCCGTTTATTCTTCCCACTTAATACTTTCAGGCATTGGATCGCCAAGCGTAGGAACCACGATCAGGCCGCCGAATTCATAAATTTCTTGAAGTTCGGTGATCCTCTGATCCATATTCAGGCCCCACCGCTTTTTGCGCACTGTTACAATGTCCCCAAGATCATAATCAACTTTATAGGTGAAGTTGATCGCCGCTTCCGTTTCACATTCCAGTGTTTCGGAAATGATCGCTTCGTTTAGTGCTTCCTGCGCCCGCTGCAAAAGTGCCGCCTTGTACTGCGCCGCCGTCATGCCCGACGGGTTTATGTCCTTTGCGTCAACGAATAACTCCCGAAGATCAAGGCCGGATCCGCCGCCTAATTCGTAATATGTCCGGGCGTCGCCTTCGCCCTGCCCGCCGACAATTACTTTTGTTTTGAAGTTCTGATCGTTGTATTTATAGATCGCGTTATTCAGATTGTTATAATCTTCCGAAAAGATAACGCGGTTATTTTCATGCTGTTTAAAAGTCCGGTTCTTCCCCTGATACGTTTCAAATATGATCTTCCGCTTTTTAAAATCTGGCCGGAACCGATACCCGATCGCCCCCGCCTTTGAAAGCTTTGTTTCGTATGCTAACAAATTTTTCATTGTCGCTTGAAATTGTACCGTTTCCGGGAAGCCGTTCAGCGGCCCCAACTCTACAAGCGGGATCGGGGCCGCCCCGGTCAAAAGCTGCCGCATAGCATTTTCGACGGTTCCGCTAAAATTTACAGTCTTCTTTATCAGTCTTCTTTCCATGTAGGAAGAAAGAAAGCGGCCCTTCACGGTTATTTCGTTTTTTATGTCGCTTTCTTCCTTTTCTATGCTTTCAATAACGCCCGCTTCTTCCGATCCCTTTTTCCCGATCAGATTTCCGGGCCGAAGCAAGGAAAGATTTTCGTCCGTGATCGGTGCGTGGATCTCAAAATTCCCCGGTTCGTAAAACTTCCGCGTCCATATCAAAGACGTTTGATTTTCCATTTGCCCGATCCGGCGTAATTCTTTGTTGTAAATTCGTACTTCCATAACTACACCCCCAAATAACGGAAACGGTACGTTATAGTTACATTCAGATAATCTTCGCCGCCGTCGGCGTCGTAAATGAAAGTATTCTGTCCGTGTACAAGCTGTATGAATTCGCTTTCTTCGTCCAGATATTCATTGATCTTTTTTGTTTCTCCGCCTGATATTAAGTAAACATTTTTTTCATTGGTTCCCGTCGTGATTTTTACCGCGTCGCCCGGCTCCAAGATTAACGGAAATTCTTCTGTACCGACTTTTATATGAATATCCTGCTCTACATGGTACAAAACCGGGTTCTTTACGCTTCCCGTTGCTTCCATGTATATTTCAATCCCGATATGATCCGCGGCGCTGTCGTTTTCAATAGTCTTTACTAATTCCGCAACACGGACGCCGAATTCTTCCAGTTCGTCAGTAAATTCATGGACGAATTCAAAACAAGGTTCCCACCCTGCCATTGTGATCGTTGTGTCCTGCAAGTCTTTAAAAAACGGATCCGGGCAGATAAGGGAAATTGTCACATTTCGGACGACGCCTTTTTCGTCAATGTCTATCGTTTCCACATAGTAATCAATTTCCCTTTTTTCGGCGTTCTCTGTATATGTAAGTGTCCCCGTTGCCTTCGGTTTAAAACACTTATAAAGGAAGTCCCGGCGGGCCTGATAGTCTTCGTCAAACTCCGCCGTTATAACAATGTTTCTTTGCTTTGTCGTGCTTCCCTGATATGTGGATCCGTCCGTCATTGTGTTAGCGGACGTCACCACGTTATTTGATACTGAATAGGCGCCTTCAAGCGATATTAAAAAGAATTCCGCGTCTTCATCATAGGAAAAATCAATCTGAACGCCGTCTTCATTTATGCAAGTGATTTTCTTTGCCATTATCCGCGCCCCCTTTGTAACTGTAAAACCATATTGCGCGTTGCGTTCCGCGTCTGTCTGGCTGCTTCGGACGGCGAAAGCGCCTTCGGCGAAGTATAGCTGTTATACTGATAAAAGTCCCCGCCGCGGCCGCCTGCTGCCCTGCTGCCGCCTTCTGCTGCTGCCTGCGCTGCCTTTTCTGCTGCTTCGTTTATATAGCCCTCTACACGCTCATAAAAGGTATCAAGCGGAAGAATTGCTTCGGGGCCTGCTTCGCCGCCGCCCTGCAGCTTCCCGCCATACATACCGAAAATTGTCGGGTTCTGCATAATTCCGCCCGCCGCGTTCCAAGATATATGTGGGACGGGTACTTTTATAGTCACGCCTGCGATCGTCTTTTCCGACGTTCCCCATTCAATAGAAAGCTTCGGAAGGCTGATTGATTTTATCCCGTTCTTTATCGCATTGATAATATTTTCGCCGATCTGTTTGAAGTTGAAATTGTCAAACACGCCTTTTATTGCGTCTATTACGTTTGTTTTGAACCACGATCCGATCCCCTTAAATACCCCCGTTATTTTGTCGAAGGCAGATTGAAACGTAGATCGGAAGAATTCAGGGATCCCGGAAATTGCGTTCTTTATGTCCGTATAACGTGCGCTGAACCACTGGCCGATCCCTTTGAATACATTCGTTAAATTTGTGTAGGCGTTCTGAAACATGGTTTGAAACCACGTCGCCACCGTAGAAAGCGCGTTCTTTATGTCCTGCCACCGGGCCGCGAACCACTGGCCGATCCCTTTGAAGATATTCGTCACATTGGTATAGGCATTTTGAAACATAGTTTGAAACCACGTCGCCACCGTAGAAAGCGCGTTTTGTATGTCCTGCCACCGGGCCGCGAACCACTGGCCGATCCCTTTAAATACAGAAATTACGGCGTTGTATGCTACCGTGAAGGCGTTCCCGATAAAGCTTCCGACTTCCGAAACGCCGTTCTTCACCGCCTGCCAAGCATTGACGAAAGTTTGCTTTATTCCTTCCCATGCGTCCGCCCAAGTAGTACCGAAAAATTCACATACAACATTCAGGATATTTTTCAGTATATTGACGTAATTTTGAAAAGTATTTTTCACAAACTCCCAAGCGGCCCCGAAGATTTCCTTCACGCCCTGCAACATTTGATCCCAATTTCCAGTAAAAAGCCCAATAAATACATCAAGGATCCCCGTTATCACGTCCAGAACAAAAGAAAAAATATTCGCTATCTGCTGAAACACGCCTTCAAATACTGGCGCCAAAAACTTGCAAAGTCCTTCCCATAGCGCCCGGATTACGTCGGTTATATTTTCAAAGTCGAAGCCGAGCGCGTTCAGCCGATCGACGATCCCTTGCGCAAAACTGTTGAATTTTTCTTTTATTCCATTCCAAATTGAAATAATTTTGTTTCGGAAGTCTTCATTCGTCCGCCATAGGTGAACGAAGGCGGCCACAAGTGCGGCCACGATCGCGACGACGGCAGCCACGGGCGCGGCTATTGCGCCGAGCGAAGTTCCGGCCGCTGCTGCGTTCGCGGAAGCTGCTGTCAGCTTCGCCCCAAGTGAAGCGAAAGTCGAAGTCAGCTTCCCCACAAGAGAAACCGCCTTCCCGCCCGTCACCAGAAGCGGGCCGATCGCTGCCACGATTGCAGCTATTTTTATGATCTGCTGCTTCTGTTCTTCGCTCAAATTCTTAAACCATTGTGTGAATTCCTTTACCTTATCAACCATTTTTGTAATCATAGGCTGAACGGCTCCGATCATTGTTTCCGCAAGTTCTTTTCCTGCGACTTTAACATTATTCATCACAATTTTAGACTGATCCCACGGATCCAACGTCGCGTTGAATGTGTCTTCCACTGTCGAAGCGTAATTGTCAAGGGATCCCGTCAGGTCTTCAAGCGAAAAACGGCCTTCCCGGATCGCCTGCGTCATTTCGGCGGCGCCCTTCTTTCCGAAAAGCTCCGTCGCGATCTGCAGGGCTTCCGTTTCGGATCCTGCGTCTTTGATTTTGGTTATTGTTTCGCCTAAAGCTTCATCAAGTGTTTTCCCCTCTGCCGTCGCGTTCTGCTGCGCTTTTTTCAGCCCTGCAAGCGCTGTCGAAGCGTCAACGCCGCTGCTTTCAAATTGTGCCAAAAGGTTCACGGAAGAAGTCAGGTCAAGGCCCATTTCTTTAAGCGTGGCGCCGTTCGTTTCCAACGCACGATAAAGATCTTCCATAGAAAGCCCCGTGTCCTGCCCGGCCTTCGTCATAAGTCCTAAAACCTTTTCAGTCTGCGACGTGTCAACGCCGAATTTCGTCATAATAGCGTCTACACTGTCAATAGACGAATTTAGATCGGTTCCGTTGATTTCTGCGAACCTGATAAACTGTTTTGAAAGCCTTTCGCACTCTTTCCCGGTAAGCCCGAAGCGGGTATTTACTTCACCGATTGCGATCCCGGCCGTTTCTGCGTCCGTCGGAAGGTCTGCGAAAACATTGTCCATAGCGTCGGTCAGTTCTTCCAACGCTTCGCCCGTGGCGCCCGTTTTGGTTATGATAATGTCGTAACCGTTGTCAATGTCCATAGCGGCAGCGACGGCAGCCGTCCCAAGCCCTGAAACGGCAGCCGTTACCGGAAGAAGCTTTTGTCCGACGCCCGAAATTTTGTTCCCGGCTTCTTCAATCTTCTTCCCGGCGTCCGCGACGCCCTGCCACTTCATTTTTGCAACTTCTTCATTCAGGCTTTTCAGGTCTGCTTCCGTCTTTATGATTTCCCGCTGCAGGGCGCGATACTGTTCTTCCGATACTTCCCCGCGTTCAAATTGTTCCTGAACCTGTTTTTCCGCTTCTTTGAGAATATCAAGCTTTTTCTTTGTTTCCGAAACCGATTCAGCAAGAATTTTCTGTTTTTGCGCCACAAGTTCAGTATTTCCGGGATCCAATTTCAAAAGACGGTTCACTTCTTTTAATTCTCTTTGTAAAGACGCCGACTTTTTGCCCGTTTCCGAAAGCGCTTTATCAAGTTTTGTGGTATCGCCGCCGATCTCTATTGTTATTCCTTTAATACCGTTTGCGGCCATTACTTCGCCCCCTTCTTCCCGAATTTTTCCCTAAGCTTCGCCCGTTCCGGCTTCGTCTGCGTCAGCAACCAACACTTTTCCAGATAGTCCCGGCCTTCTTCGGTCTGGTTCATGTTGTAGATAAACGCTTCGCGGACATAGAACAAATATTCGTCAATATCCATTTCGTTAATCTGGCGAAGGTTCAGCCCCGTATATGTAATTACAAGGTGTTCATTTTGTGTTTTCGGGTGATAGTATATTTTTTTCTTTGTGTCCGTATCTCCGCCGGGGAAATACGGGATCTTTAGTTTGGGTTCTGCGTGATCCCACCCACGAAAGCGTAATATTCATTGATAAACGCCTGCATTTCTTCCAGATCGTAATTGTCCGTCATATATTGCGCTGTTATCTTCTCCCCGTTCAGATTGTGGGAAATACATTCAGCGCAAAGACCGCCGATCGTGTCCATTACGTCGTCAATGCTTACGCCTTCCGCGTCTTCTGTGAAATTCTGCATTTCTGCCACCTTTTCAAAGGTTTTCTTCATAGGCATTTTAACTTGCAGCTTGCGCCCGTCCTTTAATGTCACGTTGAAGAAGGTTCTTTTTACTTTGTTAAAGTCAAAACTTAAATTTGCCATGTTTTCAGCTTCCTTTCATATTGTGTAATATGTATTTTTAATATTGCGTAATATATAAATAGCGGCGGCGGGTTCTCCCTGCCGCCGCGTCTTCGGTTCCTGCTGCCTTATCCTGCAACTTCTTCCCCGGAAGGATTGCCGCCGGGTTCCTCGGATCCCGTTTCGTCCCCGGTATTTGTTCCCGGATCTTCGCCTGCTGCCGCGTTGTCTTCGATAATTTCTTCTGCATATTCGATCAGGGTTCCTTCGCCGTCCATAGGCATAGCGTGAAATTCTGCATTTACAACCGTCGCCGCGTCCTTCGCGAAAGAAAGTTCAAAGCCCGCCTGATTGTTGCCGACGATCATCACGTAAATATCGCCGTCCACCGGATCGACGTGGTGGAAGCAAATAATATATTTCTTTCCTTTGCGGTTTGCAACGCCGCCAACCTTTACAACCCGGTATTTCTTCCCGTTCACGGTTTTTTCGCTCTCTCTGGCCGTGTCCACAAGCTTATCAAGCGTCTTTCCGCTAAATGTCATAAGCCCGGCCGTCAGTGTGGCTTCTTCTTCTGTTATGATCGTTTTAGATACTTTCCCCATATCGTCTTTAGCTTCGTAATACGACGGGGAATAGCCAAGTGTCGCGCCGCCGGATATGTACGAAAAAATATTGTCGTTTGTACAGAATGTCTGCGGCTCCGGCAGCGGTTCCGACGCCTTAAATTCTCCGATATGGATATAGCCGGATCCGAGAATAATTCTTTCTGCTTCTGCTTTACTCATTGTTTTTAATCTCCCTTCTTATCTTCTCAACCACTGAAAACATATACGCCGTCTGAACCATGTTTTCACTTCTGATTAGTCCCTGCTGCTTTTCGTATTCAGTGTCGAAGAAGACTTCTTCTTCAATTCTTTTTTCCAGTTCTGGATCGTCCCGTCTGTCCGTGTATAGTTCAAGTGCGCCGTCCACCGTTCGGATCCTGATCTTGTTATCTGGCCCGGACGTCTTTTCATCAGAAAGCCAACAAAGGAAAGGCGGATCCGGGGCCGGGTTCTTTTTTGTGTCTGTAAATTCATTGTGCGCAATCGGAAGCCCTAACCCTTCCGCCCGTTTTATGATTTCTTCAAAACGTGGCACACCTTCGCCCCCTCTCTTTATGCTTCGCCTGCTGCCCGGCGTACTGCCTTATTTACTTCTGAAATTGCCATTTGTTCGGCTAATTCTTCCGCGGGCTTTATATGCTCAAACGGGCGAACGCGCGATCCGTTTCTGGAAACGTGGCCTTTTTCAAGTAAATGTGTGAGTTGATAATTCTTTTTATTGTAGACGGTGTATTCTTCCGTCATGGTTACGCTTGAATATGAACGGCTGCGAAGCTTCACGGCCCAATCGCGCGTATATTTCCCGCTGCGCTCATTGTACGGGCCGCCCTGCCGAAGTGTTTCGGCGGTCTTTTCAGCTACTTCTTTTAAGCCTTCGTTTATTTCCCGGTTTAGCGCCGTTCCGAAGGTCTTTAATTGGTTTTGAATTTCTTCCGAAAGACTGTTATAGTCAACTTTTACGACCATTCCCGATCCTTTCCGCGGCGTAAAGTTCGATCTTATCGTCCGACCGCGGCCCGTAAGTTCGGTATATTGTCAGGCGCTTTTTGTTGAATACTGCTTCCGGCTGTTCGTCATACTCCGCCGCCCATATAACAAATTGATATTGCGCTTTATATCCCGCCTGCCCTGCGTCGTTGAATTCATTCCGCCCGACGGGGTTTATTTCAGCGAAAACGGGCGTCTTTTCGTCGTCCGCTTCCGCTTCTCCGGGGTGTATTAAAGTGATAGTCCCTTCAGTCATGCTTCGCCGCCTTCCTGCCCTGCTGCCGGGGACGTCTTTTTCTTCCTGCAGCGCTTCGGCTGCGGCTGCGGCGCCTTATACTTCGACGCGCCTTTAATCTTTGTCAAATTCGTTTCATATATCCCATTCAATACCGGGTATTGATCCGAAATACTGAAATTTGCTTTAACATAAGACAAGACGGCTTCCACGATTAAAGGATCCGACGGGTTTTTCGTCCAAGAAGGATCCACGCCGACACGCTTTAGATCTTCAAGTGCTGCGTCTATCAGGCGCGAAACGTCACTGTCCAAGTCGTCGGCGGCGGTCTTCCTGATCCGGATCTTCGCCGTGTTTAAAAGTTCCTCTATTGTCATTTCTGCCGCCTTTCAAATTATTTGCTTTCCGTTGTGCCGCCTGCTGCTGCCGTTCCCTTCTTCTTCGCCCGGATAAAACCGTTATATGAAGCCACGGCGCCGCCTGCAAAGATAGAAGCGCGGAAACAAATCTGCCCGGACTTGAATTTGAAGTCTTCACTTTTCCGCGTGTCAATGTCGGAAAAGATCGCCATTTCGTAATTTTCAAGCGGGCCATATGCCATAGAATAAGCGCCCGCGGCGGTCTTTTCGTCCGTTACCGCTGCACATGCGGAATTGATAACGAAGGGAACGCCGTCAATAGTTCCGGTGTTTCCGCGGTTTACAATGGTGTAAACCTTCCGGCCCTGCTTATCGCGAAGTTTTGCGAAGGCTTTCAGATCTTTTTTATTCAGGATCAGTGTTGCCACGCCTTCGACTTCTTCTTCCCCGCCGTAGCTGTAAATCAATTCGTCAAGTGTTCCGTCGTCAATGCCGGAAAGTTCAACGTCAGTTTTCGGATCAATAACCTGTTCGGAAGCTTCCGTCGGATTAAAGAAAATACCTTTGAATTTCGCGGTGCTGCCGTCGCCGATCAGGATCTGGCGGGACATATAACGCCGGATCGCCTTTCTAACACTGTCTTCCACAACGCCGTCATAATCTGCGTTAGGAAGTTTAATCATTTCTTCCGGTTCTTCGGTGTATGCCGTGATCTTCTGCTTGCTGATTGTCACATACGCGAAAACGGGTTCCGTTTCGTTATAGTCCTTCCCTTCTTCCGTCGGTCCTGCGCCGTCGCCGTATGATTTTACATAGGCCCTTTCGTATGTTTCGCCGCCGGAAAGCATAACATTCTTTACCAGATCCACAAGGGAAGACACGTCGCCGAAAGTCGGTTTAATGTCGCTTGCAG
>OFHA01001361.1_pt1 | contig 17138 bp, 15 predicted proteins | sample 1521891 | NCBI WGS metagenome assembly OFHA01 (sample SAMEA3504089, study PRJEB24116) | mouse gut metagenome | biome: mouse gut; feature: mouse-associated habitat; material: faeces | place: Denmark | collected 2011
AGTCCGGAATATCCCAGCCGGTCCACTTAGTGCCGTCCCATTTCAGCAACTGACGCTTCGGATCCCACGGGTTACCCTGCGGATCTGCGGAGGCGCGGTTATACAGAATGCGGCGGTTAAGCGGCCATGCCCATGCCCAGCCCAGCGTGTTACCGAGGCCAGACGGATCGGCATTATCACGACGCGCCATCTGGTTGCCTTCCGGCGTCCAGCTACCGGCGAAAATCCAGCAGCCACAGGAGGTTGTACCGTCATCGCGCAGTTGGGCGAACGAGCTAAGTTGTTGGCCTTTCTTGACGATAACCGCACCGGTTGCCGGGTCGGTAATATCGGCCAGCGCTTTGCCGTTGCTCTCCATTGCCACTTCTTCTGAAGATGGCTCATGCGGAATGGCGTAGTTCCAGGTCATGTTCAGCACCTGGTCCGGGTTCGCGCCACCCTGTTCGGCATACATCTTGCGCAAGCGCAGGAAGATACCGGAGAGGATCTCGCCATCAGTCAGCGCAATCCCCGGGGCGTCCGCACCTTTCCAGTGCCACTGTAACCAGCGACCTGAGTTAACGATAGAACCGTTCTCTTCCGCGAAGCAGGTCGATGGCAGACGGAACACTTCGGTCTGGATCTTCGACGAGTCAACTTCGTTCAGCTCACCGTGGTTCTGCCAGAAGTTAGAGGTTTCAGTGTTCAGCGGGTCGATAGTCACGAGGAACTTCAGTTTCGACAGACAACCGATCACTTTGTTTTTGTTCGGGAATGAGGCAACAGGGTTAAAGCCCTGGCAGATATAGCCATTGACCTTGCCTTCTTTCATCATCTCGAAGTATTGCAGGACGTCGTAGCCTTTATCCCACTTCGGCAACCAGTCAAAGCCCCAGCTATTTTCCGCCGTCGCTTTATCACCAAAGAAGGCCTTCATCATAGAGACGAAGAATTTCGGGTAGTTGCCCCAGTAGTTTACCTGGCCTTCCAGCAGCGGTTTTGGCGTGTTGGCAGCGAGGTAAGTTTGCAGATCGGTCTGCTTCTCGCTTGGCAACGTCATGTAACCTGGCAGACTCTGCGACAGTAGCCCCAGGTCCGTCAGCCCCTGAATATTGGAGTGACCGCAGGGCGTTAACGCCGCCGCCAGCCATCCCCATATTGCCGAGCAGCAACTGGATCATCGCCATCGTACGGATGTTCTGCGCACCGATGGAGTGTTGCGTCCAGCCGAGGGCGTAGAGGAACGACGCTGTTTTATCGTGAGCACTGGTTTCGGCGATGTATTCGCAGACTTTCAGGAACGCGTCTTTTGGCGTACCGCAGATGTTTTCAACCACATCTGGCGTATAACGGGAAACGTGCTGTTTCAGCAAGTTCCACACGCAACGTGGATGTTGCAGGGTAGTATCACGTTTGGCGAAGCCGTTTTCATCCAGTTCGTAAGTCCAGGTGGACTTATCGTACTTGCGTTTTTCCGCGTCGTAGCCGGTGAACAGGCCATCTTCAAAGCCGTAATCCTCACGCACGATCAGGCTAGCGTTGGTATAGGCTTCGGTGTATTCGCGGTTGAATTTTTCATTGTTCAGCAGGTACAGCAATACGCCTGACAGGAAAGCAATGTCAGTCCCGGAACGAATAGGGGCATAGTAGTCAGCCACCGCCGCCGTACGCGTAAAGCGAGGATCGATCACAATCAGCTTCGCGCCGTTGTGAATTTTGGCTTCCATCGCCCAGCGGAACCCGACCGGGTGAGCTTCAGCGGCATTACCGCCCATCACCACGACGAGGTTGGCATTCTTGATGTCGACCCAGTGGTTGGTCATCGCACCGCGACCAAATGTTGGAGCAAGACTTGCTACCGTTGGTCCGTGTCAGACACGCGCCTGGTTGTCGACCGCGAGCATACCCAGCGCGCGGGAGAATTTTTGCGTTAAATAGCCGGTTTCGTTACTCGACGCGGAAGCACACAGCATCCCGGTGGAGAGCCAGCGGTTAACAGTCACGCCTTCGGCGTTTTGCGCAATGTAGTTCGCATCGCGGTCTTCTTTCATCAGTTTGGCGATGCGATCAAACGCCTCTTCCCAACTGATTTGTTGCCATTTATCAGAACCTGGCGCACGGTATTCCGGAAACTTCAGGCGGCTTTCGGAGTGGATGAAATCCACCAGGCCAGCGCCTTTCGGACAAAGTGCTCCGCGGTTGACCGGGTGATCCGGGTCACCTTCGATATGGAAGATAGATGCTTTGGCGTTTTTTGCTCCGTCACCGAGGCTGTACATCAACAGCCCACAGCCTACGGAACAATAGGTGCAGGTATTACGGGTTTCGCGGGTGCGCAGCAGTTTATACTGCCGGGTTTCCGCGAGTGCTACGCTGGGTGCAAAACCCAGTGCCGCTGCCGTGGTGCCTGCCATACCGCCAGCGCAGATCTTAAAGAACTGCCTTCTGCTGACCTGCATGGATTGCTCCTTGTTTCGACATTGTCACGTCCCATTTACATTCGCTTGCTGCGTGTGCAGGGAGTGGGAGTTATTTTTCTTTGCGGAAGGGGCCGCAAAGGTCCAGAATTGGCTCAATTTCCCTCCATCCAGGAAGGGTTTGTAACAGAATACCATAATGTTGGTGTGTGTGTTCTTATCTGGTTAAGAGAAAGTGAAAAAAACACAGCAAAAAGAAATCGAAAATGTGACAAGTGTCACAGGTGTTCGTCAAATTGAGTTATGGCGGCGTGATGATTTACAACACCCACGGTTAGATGAGGTGGCGGAAGAGGTTCCCGTTGCGCTGGTCTACAACGGCATTTCGCATGTAGTGATGATGGCGTCACCCAAAGACCTTGAGTACTTTGCGCTCGGTTTTTCGCTTTCCGAGGGGATTATCGAAAGTCCGCGCGATATCTTCGGTATGGATGTCGTTCCTTCCTGTAATGGTCTGGAAGTGCAAATTGAGCTTTCCAGCCGCCGCTTTATGGGGTTGAAGGAGCGTCGCCGGGCACTGGCGGGACGTACGGGATGTGGCGTGTGCGGCGTGGAGCAACTTAATGACATCGGAAAACCGGTGCAGCCGCTACCGTTCACCCAGACGTTTGATCTCAACAAACTGGATGATGCATTACGTCATCTCAATGATTTTCAGCCAGTGGGGCAACTGACCGGTTGTACTCACGCCGCCGCCTGGATGTTGCCATCTGGCGAACTGGTCGGCGGGCATGAAGACGTGGGTCGCCATGTGGCGCTGGATAAACTGTTAGGCCGCCGGTCACAAGAAGGGGAAAGCTGGCAGCAAGGTGCGGTGCTGGTTTCCAGCCGTGCCAGTTATGAAATGGTGCAAAAGTCGGCGATGTGCGGCGTAGAGATTTTGTTTGCGGTGTCTGCCGCGACCACGCTTGCTGTAGAAGTGGCTGAGCGCTGTAATCTGACACTGGTAGGTTTTTGTAAACCGGGTCGGGCAACGGTTTATACCCATCCGCAGCGTTTGAGCAATTAATTAAAATAAGTCCTGCGATATATATTAAATTACAGGACTTATTCATTTCGTGAATTTTGTTATTTTTTTATAAACAAAACGCGTGTAGTGGCGTTAACGCCTGCGCTGCAACCTATTGATGGCGTGGCGGTGAGTTATATTGATGCTGCCGTAGCGTTGGGTAATACCATTAACGAAATGGATAAATATTACACCCAGGAAAATTATAAAGACGATGCGTTTGCGAAAGGGAAAACATTCCACTACTACTCTCTGGCAGTCATGATTTCAGCGAAACAAATTAATAACCTGATATCGCAAGATAAGTTTGATGCAGAAGCGGCAATGAAGAAAGTGTCTGAACTGGAAACGCTGGTGGCGCAAGCCAAAGAAGCGGATAAAAGCGGCATGAATTTCTCGTTTATTAATTCGGCAGGCCAGTATCAACTCGAGGCTAAAAAATACGTTCGCCGCATCAGAGATAAAGTCCCGTACTCTGACTGGGATAAAGAGCAACTTCAGGACGCAAACTCAAGCTGGATGGCCGAAGACTCATTTCCACGAGCGTTATGCGATTACAACGAAATGGTCGATGAAATATTTCAGTTAATTGTAATCGCGGGGCGGGTTTGTGATGAGCACGGATATGTCACGAAGTCGTAACAATATAAAGCAGAGTGAAGGATAAATTTTGTGAATAAAGTATCATTATTTAATGATTTTGTGAATGTTAAAATGTCTCAGATAATTTGTTTAAGCGTTATTTATATTTGTGGCTTATGAGTCAGCGTGAATCATATCTAATATTTTTTACGATATTTAGTTAAAAACGGCACTATTGTTATATTCCTCACGTTCCAGGAAATCAGCGGATTTACTCATATTATGCGGCGGGATACTATCCATCGGCCTGCTGAAGTTGGATTAAAAATTCGAAAGTGCACACCTTATATTTCTCTATATACGTATTCCTTTTGGAAAGCGTAGGGTCTCCTTTATTTCAGGGAACGTAAATAATGAAAAAATCGACATTATCTTTAGCCATCGGTTTATTATTGGCATGTAGTACCGGTATGGCAAAAACACAGCATTTAACGCTGGAACAACGCATGGCATTGCTGGAAGAACGCCTGGAAGCGGCAGAAATGCGGGCAGCAAAAGCAGAGGGGCAGGTTAAACAGCTTCAGACACAACAAGCCGCCGAGATCCGCGAAATTAAAACCGCACAGGGCAACACGCCGGTAAACGGTCAATCAACGACGGAGTCAGAGAAGAAAAACGCCACCCCGCCTAATCTCCTGCTTTCAGGGTATGGCGATTTAAAAATCTACGGTGACGTCGAATTTAATATGGATGCGGAAAGTAATCATGGCCTGCTGGCAATGACCAACGCTGATGTGAATAGCGATCCCACTAATGAACAGTGGAATCTCAATGGTCGTATTCTGTTAGGTTTTGATGGTATGCGAAAACTGGATAATGGCTATTTCGCTGGGTTCTCCGCACAACCGCTGGGGGATATGCACGGTTCAGTAAATATCGATGATGCGGTTTTCTTCTTTGGCAAAGAAAACGACTGGAAGGTCAAAGTAGGCCGTTTTGAAGCCTACGATATGTTCCCACTGAATCAGGATACCTTTGTTGAACATTCCGGTAATACTGCGAACGATCTTTATGACGATGGCAGCGGTTATATCTATATGATGAAAGAGGGCCGCGGGCGTTCTAACGCTGGCGGTAATTTCCTCGTCAGCAAACAACTCGATAACTGGTATTTTGAATTAAACACGTTACTGGAAGACGGAACATCTTTATATAACGACGGTAATTATCATGGACGCGATATGGAACAGCAGAAAAATGTTGCTTATCTGCGTCCGGTAATTGCCTGGTCGCCGACGGAAGAATTCACCGTTTCCGCAGCGATGGAAGCGAATGTGGTAAATAATGCTTATGGTTATACCGATAGCAAGGGTAATTTTGTCGATCAGTCCGATCGTACCGGTTATGGCATGAGCATGACCTGGAATGGCCTGAAAACCGATCCGGAAAATGGCATCGTGGTTAATCTTAATACCGCCTATTTAGATGCTAATAATGAAAAAGATTTCACTGCCGGGATTAACGCGCTGTGGAAACGTTTCGAGCTGGGTTATATCTACGCGCACAATAAGATTGATGAATTCAGCGGTGTAGTTTGTGATAACGACTGCTGGATTGATGATGAAGGGACGTACACCATTCACACCATTCATGCGTCTTATCAGTTCGCTAATGTGATGGATATGGAGAACTTTAATATTTACCTCGGGACGTATTACTCCATTCTGGATAGCGACGGTGATAAAAAACACGGTGATGATACTGATGACCGTTACGGCGCACGCGTTCGCTTTAAATACTTCTTCTGATGAAGGCGCGGTGCTGGATATTTTCCGGCACCGCAACTCATTAAGGCAGGTAAAACACTTCTTGCAGCTCGCTACTGACTGGGCTGTTATCCGGGTTAGCTGGCATAACGTCGGTCATATATTTCCACCAACGTTGGCAAACATCAGTACTGGCTACCGCATTCCACCGTTCTTCAGATTCAATCTCTACCGTGGCAAACAGCAGATTACGCGCTTTGTCGAGATAGATGGCGTAGTTATGCGCACCGTGAGATTTCAGCACTGCTTCCAGTTCCGGCCAGATGGGATTATGCCGACGCTGATACTCTTCGTGGGCGTCGGGGTTTACCTGCATGACAAAGGCTTTGCGGATCATGTTTGCTCCTTACAGCGCCAGCGCACTGGCGAGTGGTGTAACGCCGAAACGCTGGCCGAGCGCTATCAACTCTTCACGGCTGATGGTCTGTTTCATGCCGCCCATCGAATAAACCTTCACTAATATTTGTGCTGATTTTTCTGCGGTGTCGATTAAACCGAAGGTTTCATCCAGTGTCGGTCCGGAACCGAACACACCGTGGAAGGGCCACAACACCAGCGAATGTTTTTGCATCTCTTGTGCAGTTGCCTGGCCGATTTCGTCCGTGCCGGGTACCATCCACGGCAGAATGCCAACGCCATCCGGGAATACCACCAGACACTCGGTGCTGCCTTCCCACAGTTGGCGAGTGAAGACCGCGGTGTCGTTTTCCAGCACGTAGGTGAGAGCGATCAGGTTAGTGGCGTGGCAGTGCATGATCACCCGATCTTTGCCGTTGGTGGCTTTAATGCGCTCGCAGTGGGAAAGGAAGTGAGCTGGAAGTTCGGAAGTGGGGACGGCTTCGTTGGTTAACCCCCAAAGAATGTGGTAGCCCGCGCCGTCGCTGTCGACTTTTACGATGCCTAAGTTAGCCGCAGGATCAAGCTGGACGTTACGGAAGAATTTGCCGGAGCCGGTGACAATAAACGGTGTATTTGCCAGTAAAGGCATGGGCTGGCTGAGCGGGATATAGCGCGGTTGTTGGTGAAAATTGTCGTGATATGGTGCGATATCGGCGTCATCCAGGCGCAGCGTCAGGTTGCCGCCGTTGCGCTCGTCCCAGCCTTTCAGCCAGGCATCGGTGGTGGCTTTGATCATTCCCTGGACAAACCAGGACTGGGTTATGTTTTGCATGTTCTGTGTTCCTGTTAATTGGACGTCCGTGCCTGTTGCCGGATGTACGATCTGTAGGCCGGATAAGGCACTTGTGCCGCATCCGGCAATCAATGCCTGATGCGACGCTGTCGCGTCTTATCAGGCCTACAACTATTGCCGACCTGTAGGCCGGATAAGGCACTTGTGCCGCATCCGGCAGTGTTTACCCGCGGCGACTCAAAATTTCTTTCTCATAAGTCCGCACGTTCTCCAGCCATTCGCTACCCGCTGGCGTATCGTGACGCTGACAATACATTTCCCATACCGCCTGCCACGGCAACGATTTCTGCTCTTCCAGTAGCGCCAGACGCGCAGTGTAATCGCCCGCCGCTTCCAGCTTGCGTAGTTCAGCGGTAGGTTCCAGCAACGCACGCAGCAGGGCTTTTTTCATATTGCGTGTACCAATGACCCACGCGGCAATGCGGTTGATAGAGGCATCGAAGAAGTCGAGGCCGATATGCACCCGGTCGAACAGATCGTGACGAACAATCTCACTGGCAATCGCCTGGGTTTCATCATCCAGCAGCACTACGTGATCGCTGTCCCAGCGAACCGGACGGCTGACGTGCAGCAGCAACTGCGGCACATACAGCATGGCGGCGGAAATCTTGTCGGAAATCACTTCAGTCGGGTGGAAATGCCCGGCGTCCAGGCACAGCGCCGTCTGGCGGCTGGTGGCATACCCCAGGTAAAACTCATTGGAGCCAACCGTGTAGCTCTCCGCGCCAATGCCAAACAATTTGCTCTCAACGGCGTCGATATGGTGCGCAGGGTTTAGCTTCTCGCTGATCACTTCATCCAGTGCTGCCAGCAAACGCTGACGCGGGGCGAGGCGGTCAACGGTGATATCTTTCATGCCATCCGGGATCCAGATGTTCATCACCGACGGTGTGCCGAGTTGCTCACCAAAATAGGCTGAAACACGGCGGCTGGCTTTACAGTGGTCAATCCAGAACTGGCGAATGCGGTCGTCGGCATGGGAAAGCGTAAAGCCATCGGCGCTTAGCGGATGCGAAAAACAGGAGGGGTTAAAATCCAGACCGAGCTGATTGGCTTTCGCCCATTCAACCCAGTTTTTGAAGTGCTCTGGTTTGATCTGGTCGCGCGAGACTGGCGTGTCTGATTCCAGATAGATGGCATGTAAATTAAGCCGTTTCGGCCCTGGAATCAGCCGCATAGCCTGTTCCAGATCGGCACGTAGCTCACTGGCATTACGCGCTTTGCCCGGATAATTACCAGTAGCCTGAATACCACCGGTCAGCAAACCTTCCGGGTTTTCAAAACCGGAAACATCATCGCCCTGCCAGCAGTGCATTGAAACGGGTAAACGATCAAGTTGGCGCAGTGCCTCCTCGACATCAATCCCTACTGCCGCGAAACGCTGTTTCGCAAGCTCCCAGGCCTGTTCCAGTTGAGTGGTCATGCGCAAAGCTCCTTTGTCTGTCGTGTAGAGTGAATCTGCGCCACATAGTGGGCAATTTCACTGTCAGGATTAGGGGTAAAGGTGGTCAGATTCGCGGTAGTGCTGACGACCTGACGGAAATCATCCACATTGTTGAGTTCATCCAGCGTCATTAACTGGATGCCGATATTGCCGAGCGTCGAGGCTTCAACAGGCCCTGCGATCACCCGAATACCGCAGGCATCGGCACACAGCTGGTTGAGCAGCGTGTTCTGGCAGCCGCCGCCGACAATATGCAGTTGCGAGAAATCTTCACCACGCAGCTGCGCCAGCTCATGCAACACATCGGCATACAGCAGCGCCAGACTGTCGAAAATACAGCGCGCCAGTTCAGCATCACTTTCCGGGATCGGTTGCGCCGTTTCCCGACACGCAGCCTGAATTTCGCTGCACATCTCGTCAGGATTAATAAAGCGATCGTCATTGGGATTGATGATGAAGCGGCAGGCCGGAAGTGCCTGTGTTGCGGCGATAAGCGCCGGAAGATCGTTGATTTGCCGCTCCTGAAGCACTCGCTGAAGCAGCCATAAGCCCATAATATTTTTCAGCACCCGATAGCGACCTTCCGCCCCGCCTTCATTGGTGATATTGGCTGCCAGCGCCGTGTCATTGGTAAATGGCGTCTGGCTTTCGAAGCCCATCAATGACCAGGTGCCAGAAGAGAGATAAGCGGCGCGTGAACCGTTTAACGGCGAGGCGATAACCGCGCTGGCGGTATCATGGCTGGCAACGGCGACCACCGGAATCTCATTACCCTGCGGGCAAATCCAGTGACCTATGACATTACCCGGATGCGTCGGGCGACCAAACCAGGCTTTGTTGGCACCGCTCCACGCCAGTAGCGACTCGTCCCAGTCGTCGCTATTGATATTGACCAGTTGCGTGGTCGTGGCGTTGGTATATTCCCAGTTCATCTTGCCGGTCAGGCGATAACTAAAGTAATCCGGTATCAGCAAAGCGTGAGCAATGTGTGGAATAAGTTCTGGTTGCTGCTCTGTCAGTGCACGTAGCTGATAGATCGTATTGAAGGGCAGAAACTGGATGCCGCTACGTTGATAAATATCGCGTTTGCCGAGTTGTTGTTGTGCCTGCGCCATTAGGCCATTGGTGCGGCTATCGCGATAAGCAACGGGCAGGCCCACACGCTGACCCTGTTGGTCGAGCAGCACAAAGTCCACGCCCCAGGTATCAATCCCAATGCTATCGATACGAATCCCTTCCTCGCACACCTTGTTTAATCCAAGGCGAATGGCACTTTCCAGGCTATCCACATTCCAGGTGACATAACCGTTCTGGCTATGCAGGCCATTGTTAAAACGATGGATTTCGCGCAGCGTCAGGCTGCGGCATTCACGCTCGTAACGCGCCAGCATCACGCGCCCACTGGATGCGCCGAGATCGACGGCGACACAATTGCGAAAGGTCATAATGTGATCCTGCTGAATTTCATTACGACCAGTCTAAAAAGCGCCTGAATTCGTGACCTTCTCGTTACTGACAGGAAAATGGGCCATTGGCAACCAGGGAAAGATGAACGTGATGATGTTCACAATTTGCTTCATTGTGGTGATGTGATGCTCACCGCATTTCCTGAAAATTCACGCTGTATCTTGAAAAATCGACGTTTTTTACGTGGTTTTCCGTCGAAAATTTAAGGTAAGAACCTGACCTCGTGATTACTATTTCGCCGTGTTGACGACATCAGGAGGCCAGTATGACCGTATTATATAGTGTGGATTTTTTTCCGTCTGGTAACGCGTCCGTGGCGATAGAACCCCGGCTCCCGCAGGCGGATTTTCCTGAACATCATCATGATTTTCATGAAATTGTGATTGTCGAACATGGCACGGGTATTCATGTATTTAATGGGCAGCCCTATACCATCACCGGTGGGACGGTCTGTTTCGTACGCGATCATGATCGGCATCTGTATGAACATACCGATAATCTGTGTCTGACCAATGTGCTGTATCGCTCGCCGGATCGATTTCAGTTTCTCGCCGGGCTGAATCAGTTGCTGCCACAAGAGCAGGATGGGCAGTATCCGTCTCACTGGCGCGTTAACCACAGCGTATTGCAGCAGGTGCGACAGCTGGTTGCACAGATGGAACAGCAGGAAGGGGAAAATGATTTACCCTCGACCGCCAGTCGTGAAATTCTGTTTATGCAATTACTGCTCTTGCTGCGTAAAAGCAGTTTGCAGGAGAACCTGGAAAACAGCGCATCACGTCTCAACTTGCTTCTGGCCTGGCTGGAGGACCATTTTGCCGATGAGGTGAATTGGGACGCTGTGGCGGATCAATTTTCTCTTTCATTGCGTACGCTGCATCGCCAGCTTAAGCAGCAAACGGGGCTGACGCCTCAGCGTTACCTGAACCGCCTGCGACTGATGAAAGCCCGACATCTGCTACGCCACAGCGAGGCCAGCGTTACTGACATCGCCTATCGCTGCGGATTCAGCGACAGTAACCACTTTTCGACGCTTTTTCGCCGAGAGTTTAACTGGTCACCGCGTGATATTCGTCAGGGACGGGATGGTTTTCTGCAATAACGCGAATCTTCTCAACGTATTTGTACGCCATATTGCGAATAATCAACTTCGTTCTCTGGCCGAGGTAGCCACGGTGGCGCATCAGTTAAAACTTCTCAAAGATGATTTTTTTGCCAGCGACCAGCAGGCAGTCGCTGTGGCTGACCGTTATCCGCAAGATGTCTTTGCCGAACATACACATGATTTTTGTGAGCTGGTGATTGTCTGGCGCGGTAATGGTCTGCATGTACTCAACGATCGCCCTTATCGCATTACCCGTGGCGATCTCTTTTATATTCATGCTGACGATAAACACTCCTACGCTTCCGTTAACGATCTGGTTTTGCAGAATATTATTTATTGCCCGGAGCGGCTGAAGCTGAACCTTGACTGGCAGGGAGCGATTCCGGGATTTAGCGCCAGCGCAGGGCAACCACACTGGCGCTTAGGTAGCGTGGGGATGGCGCAGGCGCGGCAGGTTATCGGTCAGCTTGAGCATGAAAGTAGTCAGCATGTGTCGTTTGCTAACGAAATGGCTGAGTTGCTGTTCGGGCAGTTGGTGATGTTGCTGAATCGCCATCGTTACACCAGTGATTCGTTGCCGCCAACATCCAGCGAAACGTTGCTGGATAAGCTGATTACCCGGCTGGCGGCCAGCCTGAAAAGTCCCTTTGCGCTGGATAAATTTTGTGATGAGGCATCGTGCAGTGAGCGCGTTTTGCGTCAGCAATTTCGTCAGCAGACTGGAATGACCATCAATCAATATCTGCGACAGGTCAGAGTGTGTCATGCGCAATATCTCCTCCAGCATAGCCGCCTGTTAATCAGTGATATTTCGACCGAATGTGGCTTTGAAGATAGTAACTATTTTTCGGTGGTGTTTACCCGGGAAACCGGGATGACGCCCAGCCAGTGGCGTCATCTCAATTCGCAGAAAGATTAATTCGCCATGCCGATGCCGACGATGTTAGCGGCAACAATAATCACCACACAACCGAGGCTCAACACCGTTACCGGACGGCGTCCTGCATTGTTCCACTCTTTCAGCACCAGCCCAACGATACCGCCGCACAATACATAGAAGCTCATATGCAGCATCCAACTGATGTAGTCATACTGCGCCGGAATGCGGGCGTGGCCCCAGGCATAGAAAAAGAATTGCAGATACCACATCAACCCACCCAGAGCTGAGAGTAGCACATTGTGAATGATCAGCGGTTTTGCCAGCGAGAAGTCGGCTTTTAGCGACAAATCTTTCACTTTTGCCAGACGAATGAAGCAGAAGCCGAGGTTGATGATTGCGCCGCCGCCCATGATGACAACGTAGCTTGGCAGAGCGACATACAGGGGATCGACGCCCAGCGCGGCAGCGGCTTCATGCATCGGTTTTGCGGCGTTCATCGCAAAGGACATCCCGGCAGAGAAAATGCCGCACATCACCGCCAGCACCAGCCCTTTTTTCAGATTGAACTCTTCGGCTTTAATGCCCATCTTGCGCTCTTTCAACTGCCCGGCGCGAGTTACAATCCCTACGCCAATCAGCGCCACCAGAACGCCGAGCAACGTCATGCGTCCGCCTTCGGTATTAATCAGCACATCGAAATTGCCGTTGATAATTGGCGTCATCAGCGTACCGACAATCAACGTAATGCCAATGGCGATGCCAATTCCCATCGACATGCCGAGATAACGCATGGTCAGGCCGTAGTTGATATTACCGATCCCCCACATAGCGCCGAACAGAAAAACAGGCAGCAGCGTAGAGAGACTAAACGAGCTGTAATACGCCCAGAAATTCGGTAGTAACAGGGCGCTGATGGCCCACGGCAGGATAATCCACGAAACAATCCCACCGACTGACCACATGGTTTCCCATGACCATTTTTTTACTTTTTTGAACGGAGCGTAAAAACAGGCTGCACTGGCCGCGCCGATCAAATGCCAAAATATCCCCATCGTAATCGCGTTACTCATCTTCTTATCCTCATCATTTTTTCGTCGCGTCACATCTCCGACGAGATGAGTGTAAAAATTGAGCTGTCGCCTGTTGCCGCCGCTGCCGATTTACTGGCAATCACGGCATTAAGTGGGTGATTTGCTTCACATCTTGGGCATTTTCCTGCAAAACCATACCCTTATGAAAAGTACGGCATTGATAATCATTTTCAATATCATTTAATTAACTATAATGAACCAACTGCTTACGCGGCATTAACAATCGGCCGCCCGACAACACTGGAGATGAATATGAGTTATACCCTGCCATCCCTGCCGTATGCTTACGATGCCCTGGAACCGCACTTCGATAAGCAGACCATGGAAATCCACCACACCAAACACCATCAGACTTACGTCAACAACGCCAACGCGGCGCTGGAAAACCTGCCAGAATTTGCCAACCTGCCGGTTGAAGAGCTGATCACCAAACTGGACCAGCTGCCAGCAGACAAGAAAACCGTACTGCGCAATAACGCTGGTGGTCACGCTAACCACAGTCTGTTCTGGAAAGGTCTGAAAAAAGGCACCACCCTGCAGGGCGACCTGAAAGCGGCTATCGAACGTGATTTCGGTTCCGTTGATAATTTCAAAGCAGAATTTGAAAAAGCGGCAGCTTCCCGCTTTGGTTCCGGCCGGGCATGGTGCAAAAAGGCGATAAACTGGCGGTGGTTTCTACTGCTAACCAGGACTCTCCACTGATGGGCGAAGCCATTTCTGGCGCTTCCGGCTTCCCGATTCTGGGCCTGGATGTGTGGGAACATGCTTACTATCTGAAATTCCAGAACCGCCGTCCGGACTACATTAAAGAGTTCTGGAACGTGGTGAACTGGGACGAAGCAGCGGCACGTTTCGCGGCGAAAAAATAATCATTTGACGCCTGCTGCAATGAGGCGTTTACGCCGCATTGCAGCTTAAAAAATGAACCATCGCCAACGGCGGTGGTTTTTTTGTGATCAATTTCAAAATAAAAACAATGATCCGATAAAAATAAAACAGCGTTTCAATTGATGTGGTTTTGATCACTTTTATTGATCAAATGAATGTCTATCTTCGTTTCCATCAACACTGATGCTCCGTTGAGGAATGACGCATCAGCCCTTAAAAATATGCCGACAGGTGATGGAAATGCAGATAAAACGCTCGATTGAGAAAATCCCGGGGGGGATGATGCTCGTCCCGCTATTCCTTGGCGCACTGTGCCACACCTTCTCGCCGGGGGCGGGGAAATATTTTGGATCATTCACCAACGGGATGATTACCGGTACGGTGCCCATTCTGGCGGTGTGGTTTTTTTGCATGGGGGCGTCAATAAAATTAAGCGCGACGGGAACGGTACTGCGTAAATCCGGTACGCTGGTGGTAACTAAAATTGCCGTCGCGTGGGTGGTTGCGGCAATTGCCTCGCGCATTATTCCGGAACATGGTGTTGAAGTTGGATTTTTTGCCGGACTTTCAACGTTGGCGCTGGTGGCGGCGATGGATATGACCAACGGCGGACTTTACGCTTCCATCATGCAGCAGTACGGCACAAAAGAAGAAGCTGGGGCATTTGTGTTGATGTCGTTGGAGTCCGGGCCGCTCATGACGATGATTATTCTGGGCACAGCCGGGATTGCCTCGTTTGAACCGCATGTTTTCGTCGGCGCAGTATTGCCGTTCCTGGTGGGCTTTGCCCTGGGGAACCTTGACCCTGAGTTACGAGAATTTTTCAGCAAAGCGGTGCAGACGCTGATTCCATTCTTTGCCTTCGCACTGGGCAATACCATTGATTTGACTGTAATTGCCCAGACAGGTTTGCTGGGGATCCTGTTGGGTGTGGCAGTAATTATCGTGACCGGTATTCCGTTGATTATCGCCGATAAATTGATTGGCGGTGGCGATGGCACTGCCGGAATTGCCGCTTCCAGTTCCGCAGGGGCCGCGGTAGCGACACCTGTGCTGATTGCAGAAATGGTGCCTGCGTTTAAACCGATGGCTCCGGCAGCAACTTCGCTGGTCGCGACGGCGGTCATTGTGACTTCGATTCTGGTGCCAATTCTTACCTCTATCTGGTCACGTAAAGTCAAAGCCAGAGTGGCGAAAATCGAAATTTTAGGCACGGTAAAATAAACCTGCTTCCTTAATCCCCACAGCCGGATGAACTAACGTTCGTCCGGTTTTCAATTGCGTTTCTGCCTGGATACTTACCGCGAAAACAGCACGCCTGACATAAAATAAATATGGTCTAATGGGGAAATTTCTCGTGGAGAGGGAACAGATGCGATATCCGGTTGATGTATACACAGGCAAGATTCAGGCTTATCCCGAAGGCAAACCCAGCGCAATTGCCAAAATCCAGGTTGATGGTGAGTTGATGCTGACGGACCTGGGGCTGGAAGGTGACGAACAGGCGGAGAAAAAGATCCACGGCGGGCCAGACAGAGCGCTGTGTCATTATCCTCGTGAGCATTATCTCTACTGGGCGCGGGAATTTCCGGAACAGGCGGAGCTGTTTGTTGCGCCTGCGTTTGGCGAAAATCTCTCAACCGACGGTCTGACGGAAAGTAATGTTTATATTGGTGATATTTTCCGCTGGGGAGAGGCATTAATTCAGGTCAGCCAGCCACGCTCACCTTGCTATAAACTCAATTACCATTTTGATATCAGCGATATAGCGCAGTTGATGCAAAACACGGGTAAAGTGGGGTGGTTGTATAGCGTAATTGCACCAGGGGTGGTATCTGCTGATGCGCCGCTGGAGTTGGTTTCCCGTGTCAGCGATATGACCGTGCAGGAGGCTGCCGCCATCGCATGGCATATGCCGTTTGATGACGATCAGTATCACCGTTTACTCTCCGCCGCAGGGTTATCGAAAAGCTGGACGCGAACGATGCAAAAGCGCCGACTTAGCGGCAAGATCGAAGATTTTTCCCGCCGTTTGTGGGGAAAATAACCCCGGAGTGTAGGCCTGATAAGACGCTATCAGCGTCGCATCAGGCATCCTGCTCAAATGCCGGATGCGGCGTAAACGCCTTATCCTGCCTACAAATGCGGAGTTTAACTCCGCTTATACAGCGGCAACCAAATCACCAGCCGTAAACCGCCCAGCGGGCTGTCTTCTGCCTTCACCCAGCCACGATGCTGCTGAATGGCGGTTTCTACAATCGCCAGCCCCAAACCTGTACCGCCAGATTCACGATCGCGTGCTTCATCGGTCCGATAGAATGGACGGAAAATCTGTTCGCGATCTTCCGGGCTAACGCCAGGACCATCGTCGTCCACCGTAATGGTGATACCGTCTTTATCTACCGCAAAGCCCACTTCAATCTTCGTATGGGAATAACGCAGAGCATTACGAACAATGTTTTCCAGCGCACTTTCCAGGGCGTTCGGGTTGCCGTACAGCGGCCACGGCCCAGGTGGGAAGTTAACCGTCAACGACTTGCCCATTTGCTCGGCTTCGAACGCCGCGTTATCCAGCACTTCACTCCACAACTGGTTGGCTTTGATGGTCTCGCTAACCAGCGCATTTTTCTGCTGATTACGTGACATCACCAACAGATCGTTGATCATGCTGTCCAGACGTTGCGCTTCGGTTTCAATACGCTCCAGTTCCTTGCTTTCACCGCTACGACGGCGCAGTAACGCCGTACCCAGTTGCAGACGCGTCAGCGGGGAGCGCAGTTCGTGAGAGATATCAGAAAGTAGACGCTGCTGAGAGGTCATCATGCGCTCCAGCGCGGTGACCATCTGGTTAAAACTGGCACCGGCGGCAAGGAATTCCTGTGGCCCCGCTTCCAGTTCCGGGTGCTGGCGTAAGTTTCCCTGGGCAACTTCATCGGCAGCGTTTTTCAGCTTACGCGCCGGTTTTGCCAGACTCCAGGCCAACCACAACAGCAGCGGCGTACTGACCAGCATGGTGACAATCAGCAGTAATAGCGGGCGGTCAAACAGTAAGTTTATGAAATCGGATTGAGAACTGCTGGCCGGACGAATCAGATAAAGTTGGTAATTATCTTCGCCATCACGCACGGAGAACGGACCGACCAGTTCCACGCGGCCATACTTTTTCTTCTGCGGATGATCGGCGTTATCGGCCTGACC
>OFHA01001362.1_pt1 | contig 17135 bp, 21 predicted proteins | sample 1521891 | NCBI WGS metagenome assembly OFHA01 (sample SAMEA3504089, study PRJEB24116) | mouse gut metagenome | biome: mouse gut; feature: mouse-associated habitat; material: faeces | place: Denmark | collected 2011
TATGACTTTTATTATGAAAATCTGCGGGAAAATGTAAAAACAAGAGTGGAGGCCTGGCTGAAACAGAACCCTGACTGAACCCGGAACACGGCGCATTCAGCATACCGGGTATGCTTTGACGCACCACAGATAATCTGGTATAAAGGGAGGAAAATATGAGCTTTTTGGATGATTTTCAGCGTATGGTACATGAATATCCGGAAAAAACAGCCATTGTGGATTGCCATAGTATCAGGCAGTTTGAGCCTGCCGAATATCAGGAAGCGGAACATGATATTGTCTGCAGCTTTATCAGCCCACAGATGCTGCTGGAGGGGCCGGAGTATTCTCTGGCAAAAGAATATTATGATTCCATATTCAAAGGCTGTGATACAGATTTTCTTTCTGGAAGGGATCACAGGAAGGACACGTCAGAACCAGGTCTGTATCGGCGGACGGAACAGGCAAATGGGGAGAATTCCCTGAAGCCCTGGAGCCCCCTGGATTTTTCGACGGAAGGATGTAATCCGTATGGAAAGAAATAACTTTTTGATTAACAGAAAGATTCATCAGTACATTCTGCCCGGTATCCTGATGACCGTTGCCGTGCAGCTTGGCAATGTGGTGGATGGTATGATTGTGGGAAATATCCTGGGACCGGATGCCATGGCTGCCATTGAGATTTCCATGCCGGTATTACTGCTGCTGCAGATGTCTGCTATGATGCTGGCTATGGGCGGTGCTGCGGAGGCTGCGGTACTGCTGGGAAAGCGGGAAACCCAGAAGGCAGGCAGTGTGTTTACAGCCTCTCTTGGAGCAGGACTGGCGGTTTCACTGGTTTTTGCACTGTTTACACCTGTTTTGCCGGGGCCGCTGGCCATGGCCCTTTCCGGAAATGAGACGATGGCAGCTTTGGTAAAGCCTTATATTATGGTAAATTTTGCCGGAATCCCTGTTCTGACTGCTGCCATTATTTTCAGCTATTTTATGAATGCGGATAACCATCCCCAGCTGGGAAGTGCTCTGTTTATCATTGCAAATGCAGTAAATCTTGCACTGGATGTTCTGTTTCTGCAGGAATTTCATATGGGGATGGCAGGAAGCGCTCTTTCTACAGTGATTGGTTATCTGGCGGGTATGGTGACGGTAGCGTTTTATCTGCGCTCCCCACAGCGGATGCTGCATTTACAGAGACCGGACAGGAAACTGCTGCAATATGCAAAACCGGCGGCCAGGGCCGGAATTCCCGGCGCCGCTTTTACCCTGATATCTGCCCTGAAATCTGTGATGGTCAATTCAGCTATTGTGCGGATTCTGGGAAATGATTCCATGGCAGTTTATTCTGTCTGTGCCAATGCAGTGCTGATTGCAGAACTGTGTGTGGGAGGAATTATCGGCCTTGTCCAAAATATTGCAGGCATTCTTTACAGAGAGCGGGATTACTGCGGAATCCATACTCTCTGTAAACGGGTGCTCATTTACAGCTACTTTGCTATTGGAGTGCTGCTGGTGATTTTCCTGGGAGCGCCGCAGGTGATTGCAGGTCTGTTCGGAATTGGAGAAGGGGATATGCTGGAGCAGTGTAAGATGGCTCTGCGTATCTTTGCATGCAGCTTTCCGTTTTATGTATACAATAAATTTCTGATGTCTTATTATCAGACGATTCTCCAGCCGGGACTGTCCACTGTGATTACGGTACTGCAGGGGTTTGTGGTGATTGTGCCTCTTACGCTGGCGGGACTTCTCCTGCAGGGCCTTTTCGGCGTATGTATAATGGCCCTGGTCAGCGAGGCGGTTACCATATTGCTGGGATTCCTGTACCGGTTCCGGGGGCAGAGGACAGGGAGATTTGAAACGGGAGGCGTCTATATGCTTCCTCAGGTCCGGGAGGAAAAGTTTCTGGAATGTTCCCTGGAAGATGATCTGAGTAAGGTTATGGAGTTTCGGGAGAAGCTGTTTGTATTCTGTACGGAAAATCAGATTGATGAGCGGGACGCCAATATTCTTGGCCTTGCAGTGGAGGAACTTGCGGCCAATATAGTGCAGTATGGATACCGGGGCAGAAAAAAGAACTATATGGATATCGGTTTCACCATTCAGGATGACAAATATATGCTGAGAATCCGGGATGACGGAATTCCCTTTAATCCGATGGAGGATGAGCAGGAAGAAAAAGAAGTTATTGTGGGCGGCATCAGCCTGCTGAAAAAAATCATGTCGGATTTCCAGTACATGCGGGTACTGAATATGAATAACACCATTGTGGAGCTGGACAGATAGGAAACTGTCCGTTCTGCCGCCAGAAAGAGGGCCCGTTCTGCCGCTGAAAAGGAGATACGGAAAATGGAATTCATCAGGGCAGGGGCCGGTAAGGCAGAACTTTACCGGCTGAATACCAGAAGATTTGAAAATGACATATCTTTCCGGAAAAGCTATGAAAGGCTTTCTTCCATGCGTCAGCGAAAAATTGACGCTTATCGTTTCCGAAGAGATAAAAATCTTTCCCTGGGGGCAGGGCTGCTTCTGGATTACGGCCTTTCCCGCTACGGACTGAGGGAACAGGATGTTCTGATTGCCTGCGGGCCCAATGGAAAACCGTACTTACCGGAATATCCCCGGATTGACTTTAATCTGTCCCATTCCGGGGAGATGGCGCTGGCCGTGTTCGCAGAGTCTGAGGCGGGGTATGAGGTGAAATTAGGGTGCGATGTGGAAATGGTGCAGCAGGCAGATCTGGCTCTGGCAGAAAAATATTTCTGTCCTGGTGAATACCGGTATGTGGCCGGTCAGGAAAATGAGCAGAGACAGAACGAAGCCTTTTACCGTATCTGGACATTGAAGGAGAGTTTTCTGAAAGCAGCGGGGCTGGGGCTTTCACTGGAGCTGGATGCATTTGAGATACAGACTGATGCAGACGGAAAGGTCAGGGTTTGCCAGCAGGTGGACAGTGGAACTTATCAGTTTGAAGAATACCGGTTTGGTGAATACCAGGCTGCGGTGTGTTTTTACGAAAGGAGAGAATGATATATGGCTGATTGTGATAATAAAAGAGCGTGTCCCTGTACATTTGACTGTCCAAGGCACGGAAAATGTTGTGAATGTGTGGCGTACCACCGGGATCATAATGAAGGAGTACCGGGTTGCTTTTTTTCAGAAGAGGCGGAAGCTACATATGACAGAAGTATAGAAGCATTGTGCCGCGACCGGGGATTACAGCTGGCAGAATAGAAAAAAATGAGGTGAAGCATATGAAAATTACAGAAAACGTAAATGGAACAGCATTATGTCTTGGACTGGAAGGAAGACTGGATACTACCACTGCACCGGAACTGGAAAAGGTGCTTCAGTCCGGTCTGGATGGGATAACAGAGCTGACTTTTGACATGAAAGGACTGGACTATCTTTCATCTGCAGGTCTGCGTATCCTTCTGGGAGCGCAGAAAACCATGAAAAAGCAGGGCAGCATGAAGGTGACTCATGTGAATGAAACGATTATGGAAATATTTGAAGTTACCGGATTTGCAGATATTCTTACAATTGAGTAAACAGGAAATGAGGGTTGTAAGAATTCCCCGGAATCCTGTGATTTTACAACTTTTTGAGGAGTTCCGGGAGGCAGAGAAAAAAAACAGGGAGAATCTTTTTAAGATTCTGAGAGATAATCGGAATACGGAATATGGGAAAACATATGGCTTTTCAGAAATCCGGTCAGAGGAAGATTATCGCAGGTATGTTCCTCTTACAGAATATTCCGCTTACGAAAACATGGGACAGAAGCCGGAATTATATACGGTATATCCGGTGTCATGTACACTGGTTACCTCAGGAACCACCGGCGTGCAGAAAGAGTTTTGCATTACAGAGGAAGCATTGCAGCGGTATGGTTCTTATATTTACGAAATGCTCTATGAACTGTCCCAGGGCCCCTGGGGACCGCATCTGCATATGAGTGTGTTTCGGTCGGATACCGATGGAAAAAATCTGCTGTCAGCCGTTTACTATCGGTATCTGGCAGATAACGGAGCCTTTGACTGTGATGTTTTTGTGGGCGGAAAAGAACTGCTGTTTTCAGATAACATAAAAAATGTACCCTATGTGAAAGCCTGGCTTGCACTGAGCTGTCCGAATCTTGTATCCATACAGGCAATTTTTCTGTATGATATCCTTCTGCTGTTCGGCTATCTGGAGGAAAACTGGAAACAGCTTCTTTCCGATATGAAAAATGGGGAAGTCCGGGGCTGTCCGGAAAAAGGAGTAAGAGAAAGACTGCTGGCATTAAGCCCCTCACAGGAAAGGATTCAGGAGCTTGAGCATATTTTTTCGGAGGGATTTGAGGAGCCCGTTGCCCGAAAGATCTGGAAAGAACTTCGCTTTATCAGCGGAATTGGGGGAAAATTGTACCAGTTTCAGGGGGATGCCTTAAAACATTATACAGGAGATGTTCCTGTTTCTTATTTTGCCTATGCTTCTTCTGAGTGTATGGCAGGTGTTGCAGCAGAGCTGAATCGGGCAGAATATGCATTGTTGCCGGAGAGCGGATATTATGAATTTTTAAATAAAGAGGGAAATGTGGTTTCTCCCGGCTGTGTCCGGAAAGGTGAGATTTATGAACTGGTGGTCACCACTTTTTCCGGTCTTTACCGCTATCAGACCGGAGATCTGATAAAGCCGGTGGCTTTCCTGGATGAGACGCCGGTATTTGAAGTAATGGGCAGAAGAAATCAGGTGTCCGATATTGCCGGAGAGAAACTGTCCGGGGCTGTGGTTCAGGAGGCAGTGTCGGCCTGGGCAGAAGAACAGAGATTACGGATTTCTGATTTTGTCCTGGGTGTGGATGTCAGAACCCTGCCATACCGTTACTGTCTGTTTGTGGAGACCATAGAGCAGGCAGGGACGTGGCAGACTTTCTGTTTTGACAGGAAACTGCGGGATTTTTCTCCGGATTATGATGATGTCAGGAATCTGGGAATGCTTGGGTTCCCGGAGGTTTACAGAGTGAAAGCAGGAGTGCTGATGGAAGAATTTTTTCGGAAAACCGGGGAAAATGTTCACAGAAAACCCCATATATTTTTCAGTTCTGAGCAGACCAGACATCTGCTTCGGATGATATCAGGTGAGGAAAATGGATAAAATCAGGGATGTGTATAAACAGGAAAAGGAACTTTTGCGGCTGGCCATGCAGCAGAGTTTTCTGAAAGAAGAGGAAGAGCCCATATATAACAGAGTTCTGGAAGGAATGGAGCATGGGGCGGTGTTGGATATTGGCTGCAATGACGGAACCAGAACCGTTGACCGGTTCGGTACCGACAGGGTTTCCAAAGTGATTGGAGTGGAATATCACAGAGAACTGGCTGACCGGGCCAACAGTAATCATGGAGGCGGGAAATTCCATTTTTATCAGGCAGATGCGGAAAGCAGCGGGTTTGAAGATTCTCTTGAGAACATTATGGAAATTTTCGGCATCGAGGGATTTGATATCATCAATATTTCCTTTGTACTGATGCATTTGAAAGACCCCGGAAAGCTCCTTTCCAGGATGAAAAATTTTTTAAAACCCGGTGGAACTCTGATTTCTGTTGAGACGGATGACAGGTTCAGCCGCATGCTTCCGGACAAAGAAGGAAGGATGAAGCAGTTCCTGGAATTCTGCAGGAAAGATATGCTGTCCGGCAGACGCCGGTTAGGCGGAGATGTTCCGGATATGCTGGAGCTTTGCGGCTATCAGGATGTTCTGGTACACAGCAGATGTATCAGTGCTTCAGCATCAGAAAAAAACAGAAAAGAACAGATGTTTGAAATTGCCTTTTCCTGGCTTCTGGAAGATTTTGAACAGATGTGCAGGATTTATCCTGAAAATCAGGAATATGCCCGCATAAAAACTGAGATTGCAGAAAATTATGAGAAATTCCGGATTGATTTTACAGAGAAATCTACTGAAGTATCCTGCGGGCTGGTGATGGTTACAGGTGTTCGGTAAGGAAAGGAATGTCAGGATGAAACAATTAAAACTTTTGCCCAAATTTATGATTTCACTGATTATTATGGGAAGTGTTCTGGCAGTCAGTATTTCTCTGTTCAGTTATTTTGTCTCAAAAAGCTATTTTGAGGAAATGTATGCTTACCGGGTGGTGAACGGGAGCAGAACCATTGCGAAAATGCTTGGGCCGGAAGAGGTGAAAGACGTACTTGCAGCAGGCGGCGAGCAGACCGGATCGTATCAGAAAATGTATGATATGCTGAATGAGCTGAAAAAAGACGGTGGGATTACTTTTTTATCCCTGGTAGTCCCCCATGAAAACAGCGTGACTTTTTACATAGATACCTGTGTGGAAAGCATGGGAGATGATAAGGCAAATCAGATTCCCTGGGGAACGGATATCTTATATGAAGATGCGGCGAAAGATGCAAAAGATCTGCAGAAATATTATCAGAACTGGGAACTGTACAGCCAGAATACAGGTACCCTGGAACCTCAGGTGACAGATAATCAGTATGGTTACAATTATACGGCAGCCTGGCCCGTTCTGGATGAAAGCGGAAATGCCATAGCGCAGATTCAGTATATTCTTGACATGCAGGCGGTTCGGGATCATCTGAATTCCATCCTGGTAACCATGTTTGGAATTTCTGCGGGGATTATGCTGGCGGCAATTCTCTGTTATATTGTATTTGTTCAGAGAAATCTGCTGGCTCCTGTGGGAAAACTGGTGAAATTTACTGACCAGATTACATCCAGCGGAAATTTTCATCAACAGGCCATCGAGATGTCCACCGGAGATGAAATTGAAGATCTGGCGAATTCCTTTAACTATATGCTGGAAGAACTGGACCGCTATATTGATAACCTGGCAAAAGTGACGTCGGAAAAAGAGCGGATTGGAGCGGAGCTTTCCGTTGCCAGTCACATTCAGTCTTCCATGCTGCCCTGTATTTTCCCGGCATTTCCGGAACGGAAGGAATTTGACATTTATGCCAGCATGGATCCTGCGAAGGAAGTGGGAGGAGATTTTTACGATTTCTTTATGGTGGATGAGCGGCATGTTGCTGTGGTGGTGGCAGATGTGTCAGGAAAAGGTGTTCCTGCTGCATTGTTTATGGTAATCGGCAAAACACTGCTCAAAGACCATACCCGGCCGGGGGTGCCTCCTGGGAAGGTTTTTTCTGATGTGAACAATCTGCTCTGCGGCTCTAACAGCGAGGGAATGTTTATCACAGCATTTGAAGGGGTACTGGATCTGGTGACCGGGGAATTCTGTTATGTCAATGCCGGTCATGAGGTTCCTTATATCTGCCGGAAGGGAGAGAATTTTGTACCATACCGGGTGCGTCCGGGATTTGTCCTGGCCGGAATGGAAGATATACGATATCGTGAGGGAAACCTGCAGCTTGAACCGGGAGACAGGATTTTTCTGTATACCGACGGGATACCGGAGGCCACAGACGGGAAAAACGAAATGTATGGAAGTTCCCGGCTGGAGGAAGCTCTGAACTGCCACAGGGAAAAAACACCGGAAGAACTGCTGCCGGAAATAAAAAGAGATGTGGAGCTGTTTGTAAAAGATGCACCGCAGTTTGACGATATTACCATGTTGTGTCTGGAGTACAGACAACCAATGGAAAAAGAGCCGGATATTTCTGAGCAGAGCTGACAGGAAAGAGAATATACAGGAGGCGTAGATGATGGGAGAAAGAAACAGGCAGGAGTTTCATGTGGATGCAGTCATAGAGAATATTGGGAAGGTAACAGAGTTTGTGGACAGTCAGTTAGAAGCATATGACTGCCCTGTGAAAGCGCAGATGCAGATTGATATTGCCATTGACGAGCTGTTTGGGAATATTGCCCACTATGCATACAATCCGGATGTGGGGCCGGCTACGGTACAGGTGGAGGTGACGGAAGAACCCCTGGCAGTGATTATTACGTTTATCGATCAGGGGGTTCCCTATGACCCTCTGGCAAAGGCAGATCCGGACGTGAATCTGTCTCTGGAGGAACGGGAGGCAGGGGGGCTTGGTATTTTCATGGTGAAGAAGACCATGGATGAGATTTCCTATGAGTATCGGGACGGACAGAACATACTGAAAATTAAAAAGAAGTTTTAAAGGAATTGTTTATCTGAAGCAGAGGGGAAAATAAAAGCTGGAATGTCTGCCGGAACCGTCAGAAGAAGAACTGGAAAAGCTCTCCCGGAAAATTCGGGAGTTAGAGCATAAAAAAGAAAAAGGAGAGAATAAAAATGAAAAAACCAGAATTTACAGGACTGTCACATGTCTGCATTTTTGTGGATGATGTAATGGAAGCATTTCACTATTATGAGAGAATACTGGGAGCGGTGCCTAACCAGCATATTCCTCACTGGAAAAACAAAGGCTTTTTTGAGGCGGGAGGATTTATCAAAGAGGCAGAGGGAGCGGAGGTTTCCATCGGGTTTATGGATGTGCCCGGAACAAAGCTCACTCTTGAACTGATGTGTTACCACAATCCAAAGGGGCGGCAGGAGCCGATGATTTTCAAGGCAAATGATATCAGCGGAGCAAGACATGTAGCTCTTAAGATTGTCAATATTGAAGAGGCCTTTGAATACATCAAAGCTCAGCCGGACGTAACACTGATTAATACCTCCGAGGATTACAGGGTATTCCAGATCAGTAAAACAGAGCCTTCCGAGTTTTATTTTTTCGATGAGAAAAAGGAAAAAGATCCGGTACTGAAACAGCAGTCTGCTGATATACTTGGCAATACAAAATATTTCTATTTTATTGACAGATATGGTCTGCAGTGGGAATTTGAGCAGGGGCATACTGATATCGGAGACTGAGCAGGAAACAGATAGTGGAATTAATTATGAAAATATATTGACAGGCCGGGAAAAAAGCCATACAGCTTTTTTCCCGGCCTGTTTCAGGCCGGGAAAAAAGCTGTATGATGGTATTAAGGCCATGCAGGGTCATGTCCTGGTAAACTGTATTAAAAAATAATAACAGGAGGAATCAGACAATGGCATCCAGAGGTTCAGAACCGCCGGACGGAAGAAACAGACCGCCTCAGGGAAACCGTACAGAAGACAGAAGAGACAAGAAGAATAATGATTCCAATATTATGGAAAGTGATTTTATTCTTCTGGATGAGCTGGTGTATGCCCCGCTTCATGCGCTGGCAGAGTCAGATCAGCGGCTTCGTGCCCAGGTGGTGAATGCAGTAAAAATTATGGGGTCTTTAAAACAAAACGGACAGGAAGAGGTAATTCATCTTGACAATATTAATATTGCCTATGATCAGGTGAGACAGGAGGGAGAGGAAGGGTATAGTGTGGATAATCTGCAATTACAGATTCCTCTTCTGTCTATTGTGCCCATGACCAGCCTGGCGGTTAAAAGAGCTGAGATTGAATTTGCGACAGAAGTTCGCTCGGATGTGGATAAAGATGGAAAAGTAAAAATTAATGGCAGGATATGTTCGCCGGGACAGCGGGACAGCAACTTTCTTCCGAGGGTTTCCTATCATATGGAAATCAGGTCCATTCCGGCAACGGAGGGAATTATGCGGCTGACAGACATGTTAAGTTCCAGTCAGATGGCAAAGAAGCTGGATACCACGCCTGTGACTGTGGATGGCAATTTAAGTACAGAAGCTCAGAAAACTACATGGCAGGAAATATCTGAATTGCGGGCAGGAATTAAGAAACTGAAACTGCTTTATCAGAAAGTGACAGATACCCTGACAGAACAGGAAAAACTTTACCAGATCAGTAAAGATGCTTATGCAGAAGATACCTATGAGTTTGACCGCAGTAAATATCAGAGAGCGCAGTCGGATATTATGAACCGTATTATGGAGGCGCAGGAAAAGATTGTGACTCTGGAATTAGCCAGCGGACTGGACGGTACAGAAAATGGAAAACAGTAATCTTTTTAAGGAAGAACTGGAGCTGTATCTGGCAGGACAGCAGGACAGCCTTAATTTTCGGCTGCTGCGGGAATTTGGAGTACCGCTTCATGTTCGGGATTCCATGCTGTGGGTGGAGAGTGTAAAAACAACCGTTTATTATGAAAATATAGTGGAAACAGGGGAAAGGAGGCAGTTATGTCAGTAGCAGAACAATTTGCAGGACTGGATATGAAAAGCCTGATCGGAGGGCCGCTGACAGCGGCGGCAGATGCAAGTATATTGCTGGCCCGTTCAACCGCAGAGTTTATAAATGATGTTGGTTTTGACGCCAGGGGGAAAATCCGTACGGCAGCATTCGGGTATGAAAGAAGGAGCGTCAATGAGGATGGAACGAGTAATCTGGAAGAAATGAAGGTGGCGGTGCCCATGCTTGCCATTGTACCAATTCCAAATCTTCAGATTGATGAGGTAAATGTACTGTTTGATATGGAAGTCAAACAGAGTGAAAGATCTGAAAAGTCAACGGATCTGGGGGCTTCATTATCCGGTTCGGCAAAATTTGGGCCCATAAAAGTAAGTATTACAGGAAGCGTCAGTTCCCACAGTTCCAATACCAGAAGCTCAGATAATTCAGCCAAATATCATGTGGATGTCAGAGCAACCAATCATGGGATGCCGGAAGGGCTTTCCCGTGTACTGGATATGATGGCTTCCTGTATTTCTCCGGTGCTTGTAAGTTCAGAATTAAAAGGCGGGGACGGACAGAACCTCACCGATGCGGGAAGAGTCAGAGCAGAGAAACTGAAACAGCTCAGAGGGGAAATTGTTATGCTGGAGCAGCAGATGGATGCAGCGAAAAACGGACTGGAAAGTAATATCCAGAGGATGAAAAATCTTGCAATGAGCCAGCAGAACGTATATCAGTCAGCCCTTGTGAAGCTGCTGGGAGGCCTTGACCGCAGCAAAGCGGAAGAAGAGGAGAAGGCGGACAGCTACAGCCATGCAATGGAGGAAGTGAATCAGGCATGGACGATATTCCGCAATCAGGTATCAGATCTTGTTAAACTGGCGGCTGACAGCGGAGAAAATAAAGCCGGAGTTTCGGAGCTGTTCGGACTGAAAGCCTTTGACGCCAGAAAAGGAGAAGCTGTGCCCTATACAAAAGCAGAGTCACAGTATGGCGCAATGGAAATGGTTCAGAAAGCAGCGCTTGAATCCCGAAAAAATTATGACAGAACAGAAGCAGACCTGCTGGCAAAACGTGTGGAATACAATAATGCTGTCTCAGGTATTTCACCGGCAGCAGTACAGAGCAGGAAAGAAATTCCGCAGCAGCCGGTACAGCAGCAGCCGGCAGGCGGGGGAACGGGAACTTCCGGAACCTCCGGAAAAAGCAGTAAATAAGTGATACTATGAAGGAAAACAGAAAATGTCAGTTATCAGACATCAGATATGTAAAAATGGTTACGGTCGGAAGTGTGAATCCCAACCATCCTCTGTCAGAGCAGGCAAGGGAAGCGCAGACTGCATTGCTGAACCGGTGTCTGAATGATTATCCCAGAGGGATGATTATTGGAAAGGATATTGCAGTGGGGCGTTACATGATTGGAGAGCATGAGCTGACCATGGAAAAGGTAACTTATCATGTGGGGTTTTCAAGAAAACCATTATGGGAAGGGATGGAGAAAGAATCGTATGTATAAATTGGAGTATGCGCAGTTAAGGCAGCAGGATACACAGTTATGCTGGCAGGCGGTGACTAATATTTTCAGCAGATTTTACAGAGGGGAGGATTACCTGATTGGGCCTCCCGGAGAAAATGTACCTGCTGTTGCGGAAACGGCAATTGAGCTGGCCACAAACAGAAGCCTCCTGGATATATCAATGACTTTTCAGGAAATTCAGAACAAAATTATGCAGAATCATCTCCTGTATGCATGTCTGGATTATTCCGGTTCCGGTCATTCCGTTGTGATTGTAGGTGTGGATGATCCCAATCTCTTTTGTATCTATGATCCGATGGAAGGATTCGAAGCCTGGTATTCTTTTGGGGCCAGTAAAAGATACAGAGATGCATTTTCAGGCAGTTCTTTTACAATTTACAAAATTGCAGCTTTAACATAAAAGCTGAAGATATCCGGACCGGAGATTCATTGCTTTATCCGGAAGAAATCCGCAGCCTTATACAGAGAATCTTGCGACAATGGCCGTACATCATTCAGCGGCAGATGTGAGAGTGTTTCAGGTTTATGGATAAATTGATTTAAAGAAGTTTCCGTGCTATACTGTCCAGCGAAAAGATAACTGAGGGAGGTGGGAAATATGCTCTGCCATTTGGTGATTGACTTAAACAAAGGACTCTGTACAAAGTCTGGTGTCTGGACGAAATTTGTACAGAGGTAAAAACTATCGTCCACATTGGATTTTGTACTTTTATTCTGAAAAAATAAAGAATAGAATGGAGAAAATTCAATGGAAGAAAAATCATTTAAAAAATATATTATTTTGTGGTTAAGCCAGAGCGTATCAGGGCTTGGAAGTTCCATGACCGGGTTTGCGCTTGTTTTGTGGGCGTATGGACAGAGCCATTCTGCAATGTCTGTTTCGCTGATGTCTTTTTGCAATTATGTGCCGTATGTCCTTTTAAGTCTGTTTGCCGGTGATTTCATAGACAGGCATAAGAAGAAAACGATCATGCTGGTTTCGGACAGCATTGCGGCGGCTGGTTCACTGGCAGTATTGGCATTTCTGCTTATGGGATGTCTGGAAGTCTGGAATATCTATGCCATAAATGTGGTGGTCGGTATAACGAATGCTTTTCAGCAGCCTGCGTCCGCAGTGGCAACGGGAAGGCTTGTACCAAAGGAGAAGATTTCAAATGTCAGCGGGATGAATTCTTTTTCCAATAATCTTATCGTGGTATTCAGCCCCATGCTGGCGGCTTTCCTGTTTGCGGCAGGCGGGCTCCCGCTTATCCTGCTGATAGATCTGGCGAGCTTTGTCTTTGCATTTTGCGTATTGCTGTTCTTTATCACAATACCGGAACAGGCGCAGGACAAAACACATAGTTCCCCCCTGACCGGGATAGCGCAGGGATTTGATTTTCTGAAAAAAGAAAAAGGCATATTATACATCATGCTTACGATGGCGCTGATTAATTTCTGTTCAAGGCTGACCTATGAGAATATTTTATCGCCAATGATCCTGGCAAGGAGTTCCGGGGACAGCGCTGCGCTTGGAATTGTAAATGCCTGCATGGGGGCAGGTGGGATTGCCGGGGGAATCCTTGTTTCCGTGAAAAAAGAGAGCCGTCATAAGACAGCGGCTGTTTATGTTTCGGCGGCACTGTCTTTTTTGTTTGGGGACTTGATGATGGCAGTTGGGAAAAATGTTTTCTGGTGGTCGGCTGCTGCGGTTGCTGCCAGCCTGCCCATTCCATTTATAATGGCAAACCAGAATACGATACTGTACCAGAAGATTCCTGCTGCTATGCAGGGGAGGGTATTTGCAGTCAGGAATGCCATCCAGTACAGCACGATCCCGGTTGGCATTATCCTGGGAGGTTATCTGGCAGATTATGTCTTTGAGCCTTTTATGGTTTCCGGGAACAGGCTGGCGGAAATGTTGGAAATAATAGTAGGGGATAGTGCCGGAAGCGGCATGGCGGCAATGTTCCTGTGTACCGGGATATGCGGCTTTACAGTGAGCATGGCATCCTGTTTCAACCGGGAAATAAGGAAATTAAACTGATTGGATAGTATGGAGGGGCGGGGTATCTTGTCCCTTCTGATGCTTTTTGTGGGATGCATATGTCCCATGCAGGAGACCCAAAATGAAAACGAAAATTTGGCTCAGATATGAGGTGGTAATGTATTATGAAAAAAATTGCTATTATAGAGGATGACCAGCATATTGGGGATGTTCTGGAAAGAACACTGACTCGTGAGGGGTATGAGATACTCCGGGCATATTCAGGTACGGAGGCGCTCTACCTTCTTTCTGAACATACGCCGGATCTGATACTTCTGGATTTGATGCTGCCCGGACTGTCCGGCGAGGAAATCCTGCCCCGGATGCAGGGAATTCCTGTTATTGTAGTCAGTGCAAAAGTTGGGATAGATGATAATAGTTGATATGCTGCTTGGTGGGGCGGCAGATTACATCACAAAGCCCTTTGACATGAAAGAACTGCTTGCACGTATCATGGTACAGCTCCGCAGGGGTTGCGGGCAGGAGCCGTCCAATGTCTTATCCTGTGGTGATCTTAGGATGGATAGGGTTTCACATGAGCTTGCCATAAAAGGTATTCCAGTAAAGCTGACCAAGACCGAATATGCCATACTAAAACTGCTGATGCAGAACCCGAAACAGGCCATCTCAAAGGCAGTGATCCTTGACAGGATATGTGAGGACACGCCGGACTGCACGGAGCGTTCCCTGAAGCAGCATATCAGCAACCTCCGGAGGAAGCTGCGCGATGCCGGGGACAGGGAATATATAGAGGCGGTCTGGGGAATCGGGTTTAAGCTGGATGCGCAGTAAATTTTGACCGTTTCTTGACTTTTTTCTTGACCGCTGCCTTGACCATTCTATTATAGAATGGTGCAACAAACAGAGGAGGCAGGAGATTATGGAATATTGTCTGACAACTGCTATGCTCTGCAAGCAGTACAAAAGTTTCAAGGCATTGAACGGGCTTACCATGCACGTTCCAAAAGGGGCAATCTATGGCCTTGTGGGGAGGAACGGGGCAGGGAAGACTACACTGATCCGGCTGATCGCAGGCATTCAGGAGCCGACTTCCGGAGAATACACACTATATGGTGTGAAAAATACGGACAGGGAGATACACAAAGCCCGCCGCCATATGGGTGCTGTGGTGGAAACACCATCCATTTATATGGATATGAGCGCAGAGGAAAATCTTAAGATACAATACCATGTTTTGGGGCTCCCGAATTATGAAGGCATCCCGGAACTGCTGCAGTTGGTCGATCTGGATGGCTGTGGGAAGAAAAAGGCAAAGCATTTTTCGCTTGGAATGCGCCAGAGGCTTGGGATCGCCGTTGCCCTCTGCGGTTCGCCTGACTTTCTGGTTCTGGATGAGCCTGTCAACGGCTTAGACCCACAGGGGATTGTTGAAATCAGGGAGCTTATCTTAAGGCTGAACCAGGAGCAGCAGATTACCATCCTTATTTCCAGCCATATCTTAGACGAACTGTCAAAGCTGACGACACATTATGGTTTTGTAGACAGGGGCGCTATGGTGAGGGAAGTAAGCGCTGCGGAACTGGATGCCGCCTGCCGGAAATGCATCCGCCTGTCAGTGACTGACACAAGGGCATTGTGCCGGGTGCTGGACGGTATGGGCATAGAATACAGCATTATTTCTGATACGGAGGCGGATATATACGGGGAGGTCAGCATAACACAGCTTGCTGTCGCCCTTGATAAAGAGGGATGTGATGTCAGATCCATGCACGAGCATGACGAAAGCCTTGAAAACTATTATATGAACCTTATGGGAGGTGGCAGGAATGCATAACCTTATTTATGTGAATATGATGAGACTGAAAAAAAGCAGGATTTTCCGCGCAGGTGTGGCTGTGTCAATGGCATATGTTGCATTCCTGCTGTTCATGAACTACCAGGAAATGACAGACTCACCAGAGACAGTGATCGGCCAGCTCAACTGGTATTTCCTTTCCACACTGCCTGTTGCGAGTGCATTCTGTTCTGTATTCTGCGGTATGTTTCTGGGGACGGAATACAGCGATGGAACAATGAGGAACAAGCTGATGGTGGGGCATACAAGGAAAGAGATTTACATTGCAAATCTGCTTACCGTTTTTCTGGCAAATGCCTTTGTTTATCTTGCAGGCTGCCTTGTCACAGCCGTTATGGGGACTGCGATGTTCGGCTGGAACCTGGCAAACCCCATGCAGCTTGCTTTCCGTATGTTCAGCGGCATCCTGATGCTTGGGGCGTATGCCGGGATATTTACCCTTCTGTCCATGCTGATCGATAGCAAGGCCATTTCCGCAACTGTCTGCATGGTATCGTATGTTGTGCTGTTTCTGGGTGCGCCGTTTTTGCAGACGGCAGTATTCAGCTATTACCACGGAGCGTCGCTCAACCATATGCCAAGCGAGTCTGTCCGGCCATTGCTGGAGTTTTTATATGATTTTCTTCCGGTGGGACAGGAGCTTCAGATTTCGGGTATCTTCATTCATTTGTACCGGCTCCCGGTATATTCCGTCATCTGCATTGCCCTGACAACCATCTGTGGGATAGCAGTGTTTACAAAAAAAGATTTAAAGTAAAGAATGGGGTGTGGGATGGTGTTTCCGTGGGTCTTGTGCTGTCTGTTGCTGATTTCAAATACCTTGTGGGTTTTGAAGATACTCCTTATGAAAAAAGATTTAAAGGGCCTGGCTGCGGAGTTTCGGGATTACCTGGAACGGGAAACAAACAGCCCGCTCACCATCCCTACCCGTGACCGTCATATACGGAAAATAGCTGCTGAGATAAATTCGGGATTAAGGAATCTGCGTAGACTGCGGCACAGATATATGAATGGCGACAGGGAACTGAAAGAAGCCGTGACGAATATCTCGCATGACCTGCGGACACCGATTACAGCCATATACGGCTACCTTGACCTGCTGGAGCATGAAGAAGACACAGAAACGGTAAAGTTTTACATCGGGCAGATACAGAACAGGACAGACTGCCTGCGGCAGCTTACGGAGGAACTGTTCCGATACTCGGTGATTGTGTCCTCATGGCAGGGCGTCTGTGAAGAAACCGTACTGAACAGGATACTGGTGGAGAGCCTGCTCGCCTGTTATGGGGAGTTTGCACAGAAAGGGATAGAGCCGGTGATTGAGATCACGGAGGTTCCGGTTCTCTGCCGAATAGACCGCCCTGCTTTTGACAGGATTGTCAGCAATATATTGAGCAATGTCCTGAAATATAGTGACGGTGACCTGCGGGTGGGGCTTGATGCAGACGGGACGATACACTTCACTAATTCTGCAAAGAACCTGACCCCGGTCATGGTGGAGCGTTTGTTTGACCGTTTTTATACCGTAGAGACAGGACGAAATTCAACCGGATTAGGACTTTCTATCGCAAGGACGCGAGCGCATTGGTGGAAAGATAGAGGCTGTTTATACAGATGGAAAGCTGACAATATCACTTAGACTTCAGGGAGAGAATCAGTAAAGCACAGACCGCCGTACTATGGACTTCATCCGCCATATGC
>OFHA01001364.1_pt1 | contig 17121 bp, 13 predicted proteins | sample 1521891 | NCBI WGS metagenome assembly OFHA01 (sample SAMEA3504089, study PRJEB24116) | mouse gut metagenome | biome: mouse gut; feature: mouse-associated habitat; material: faeces | place: Denmark | collected 2011
GATGGTTCTATTCGCTGATGGCAGAATCCACGCTGTTATTTAACAAAGCGCCGTATGAAAATGTTATCGTGCTCGGGCATGTGCAGGACGAAAACGGACAGAAAATGAGCAAATCCAAAGGAAACGCCATTGACCCGTTCGAAGCGCTGCAGACGTATGGGGCAGACGCCATCCGCTGGTATTTTTATATTAACAGCGCGCCATGGCTGCCAAACCGTTTCCACGGACGCGCCGTGCAGGAAGGCCAGCGCAAGTTCCTCGGCACGCTCTGGAACACGTATGCATTTTTTGTGCTGTATGCAAATATTGACGAATTCAATGCCGCAGATTACAGCCTGGAATACGACAGGCTGGGCGTGATGGACAAATGGCTGTTATCCAGGCTGAATACGGTGGTCAAAGCGGTGGATGAAAATCTGGGCAGCTACCGGATTCCGGAAGCGGCCAGGGCGCTGGATGCATTTGTGGACGAAATGTCCAACTGGTATGTCAGAAGAAGCCGGGAACGTTTCTGGGCAAAAGGCATGGAGCAGGATAAAATCAATGCATACATGACACTGTATACAGCACTTGTGACGATTGCAAAAACAGCAGCGCCGATGGTGCCGTTTATTGCCGAGGATATTTACCGCAACCTTGTGTGCAGCGTGGATAAAGCAGCACCGGAAAGCGTGCATTTATGCGATTTTCCGGCAGTTCAGGAAGCGTATATAGACAAAGCGCTTGAGTCTGATATGGATGCCGTTTTAAAGATTGTCGTTATGGGACGTGCCTGCCGCAATGCAGCCAATATCAAAAACCGCCAGCCGGTTGGCAGCATGTATGTGAAAGCGCCGTCGGTACCTGCAGATTATTTTGTAACGATTATCGAAGACGAGCTGAATGTAAAACAGGTTTCTTTTGCGGATGATGTCAGTGCTTATACCGATTATACGTTTAAGCCGCAGCTGCGCACGGTTGGGCCGAAATACGGGAAGTATTTAAAGCAGATTCAAAAGGAGCTGTCTGAGTTAGACGGCAATGCAGCCATGGCACAGCTTCGTGAAAACGGTGTAATCAGGCTTGACAGTATCGGTGAAAACGTCGTATTATCAGAGGAGGATTTGCTGATTACCATGACCCAGATGGAAGGGTATGTCACAGAAGGGGATAATACGGTTACGGTTGTGCTGGATGTAAACCTGACCCCGGCGCTGATTGAGGAAGGATTTGTACGGGAGCTCATCAGCAAGCTGCAGACAATGCGCAAGGAAGCCGGGTTTGAAGTCATGGATAAAATCGCAGTTTCCTATACGGCAGAGGCGAAGGTTACAGGCATTTTCGATAAATACGGCGAAAATATCTGTGCAGAGGTACTTGCAGAGAAACTGGCCGGGGGACAGCTGAGCGGTTACAGCAAAGAATGGAATATTAATGGTGAAAAAGTGACATTAAGTGTCGAAAAGTGCTAACAGGCAGTCAGAAGGAGGACACCAATGAAAAGCAAAATGTTTGAAAAAGAGACGTTTATCAAAAGCGTGAAGGAAAATGTCAAAAACCTTTATCGCAAAACGCTCGATGAGGCGAGCCAGCAGGAAATTTACCAGGCAGTCGCCAATACAGTGAAGGATGTAGTCATTGATGAATGGCTTGCAACACAAAAGACGTTTGACCGCGAAGACCCAAAGATTGTTTATTACATGTCAATGGAATTTTTGATGGGCCGTGCGCTTGGCAACAACCTGATTAACCTGACCGCATACAGCGAAGTACAGGAAGCGCTGGAAGAACTCGGCCTGGACATCAACGTGATTGAAGACCAGGAACCGGATCCGGCTCTTGGAAACGGCGGCCTTGGAAGGCTGGCAGCCTGCTTTATGGAATCGCTTGCAACATTGGGATATCCGGCTTATGGCTGCGGCATCCGTTACCGCTACGGTATGTTTAAACAGGCTATTCAGGACGGCTATCAGGTGGAAACGCCGGATAACTGGTTAAAAGACGGTTATCCGTTCGAGCTGCGCAGGCCGGAATACAGCTACGAGGTAAAATTCGGCGGTTATGTGCGTGCAGAGAACATGCCGGACGGCCAGACACGGTTTGTGCACGAAAATTACCAGTCTGTACGTGCCATCCCATATGACATGCCAATCGTAGGCTATAATAACAATATGGTTAACACGCTGATGATCTGGGATGCAGAGCCGATGAAGTATTTCGAGCTGGAAGCATTCGGCAAGGGTGATTACCGCAAGGCGGTAGAAGAAGAAAACCTGGCACGCAACCTGACAGACGTGCTTTATCCGTGCGACGACCATATCGCCGGCAAGGAGCTGCGGTTAAAACAGCAGTACTTCTTCGTATCAGCTTCCCTGCAGAGGGCGCTTGCGAAATTTAAGAAAAGCCACCCGGATATCCGCATGCTGCCGGATAAAGTCGTTATCCAGATGAACGATACGCATCCGACACTGGCAGTAGCCGAGCTGATGCGCCAGCTTATGGATGAAGAAGGGCTTGGCTGGGACACGGCCTGGGAGATTACAACAAAGACCTGTGCGTATACCAACCATACGATTATGTCCGAAGCGCTGGAAAAATGGCCGATTGAAATTTTCTCCAGGCTGCTGCCGAGAATTTACCAGATTGTAGAAGAAATCAACCGCCGGTTTGTGCTGTCCATTCAGCAGATATTCCCGAATGATTACCAGAAAATCCAGAAAATGTCGATTGTATATGACGGACAGGTCAAGATGGCAAACCTTGCAATTGCAGCAGGATTTTCGGTAAACGGCGTGGCAAGGCTGCATACGGAAATTCTGAAGAATCAGGAATTAAAGGAATTTTACCAGATGTTCCCGGAAAAATTCAACAATAAGACAAACGGCATTACCCAGAGAAGGTTCCTGCTTCATGGAAACCCGCTGCTTGCAGACTGGGTGACCGACCATATCGGCAGCGAATGGATTACCGATTTGTCGCATATGAAACGTCTGGCGATTTATGCGGATGATGAAAAGGCACAGCAGGAATTTATGAATATCAAATACCAGAACAAGCGGCGCCTGGCAAAATATATCTTTGACCACAACGGCATTGAGGTCAATCCGCGTTCGATTTTCGATGTACAGGTAAAGAGGCTGCATGAGTATAAGCGCCAGCTGATGAATATCCTGCATGTGATGTACCTGTATAACAAAATCAAAGAAAATCCGTCGATGGAATTTGTTCCGCGCACGTTTATTTTCGGGGCAAAGGCAGCGGCAGGATATAAAAATGCCAAGCTTACCATCAAGCTGATTACGAGCGTGGCAGATGTAATCAATAACGATAAGGGCATTGATAATAAAATCAAGATTGTATTTATCGAGGATTACCGCGTGTCGAATGCAGAGTGGATATTCGCAGCGGCAGACGTTTCCGAACAGATTTCCACGGCATCAAAAGAAGCTTCTGGTACCGGCAATATGAAGTTTATGTTAAATGGCGCCTTAACAATTGGAACAATGGATGGCGCAAATGTGGAAATGGTAGAAGAAATGGGCGAGGAAAATGCCTTTATTTTCGGCATGAGCTCGGATGAGGTGATTGAGCACGAGAAAAAACGTGATTACAATCCGATGGAAATCTTTAACAGCGACCCGGAAATCCGCCAGGTACTGATGCAGCTTATCAATGGATTTTATTCCAGAAACGATACAGAGCTGTTCCGCAACCTGTATGATTCCCTGCTGAATACCAACTGCACGCAGTATGCAGATACTTACTTTGTGCTGAAAGATTTCCGTGCCTATGCGCAGGCACAGGAGCGCGTGATGCAGGCATACAGGGATGAAAAGCAGTGGGCAAAGAGCGCGATTTTAAACGTGGCAAATGTCGGCAAGTTTTCCTCTGACCGCACAATTGAGGAATATGTGCGTGATATCTGGCATCTGCGCAGGGTACATGTCGAAATGGAAGAAGAATAAACAAAGGATTAGCTGTTTTAACAAAGAATCAGCTGTTTTCTGGCGGGCGGGAAGCTTCGGTTTCCCGCTTTGCTATTATAATCCGGATGCTGTTGAAATTAGTACATGGCGGGGATGCTGCATGGAATAGTAACCGGTGAAGTTAGATTTTTCAAGCGAGGGAAAGAGAGTGTGTTTCCTGTAACTATTGCCTGTAGCAGAATAAAGAATGGAGGTGTAAGAGTGGATGCATTAAGTAAAGAAGATATTTATACGATAGAAGATATCTATGCATTACCAGAAGGGGAACGGGCAGAATTGATTGATGGGAAAATTTATGATATGGCACCTCCGAGCAGGACGCATCAAAGAATCAGTGGGAAGCTTTATCAAATAATAGCGAATTATATTGATAGCAAAGGGGGGAAATGTGAGATATATGCTGCTCCATTTGCAGTTTTTTTGACGAAAGATAACATAAATTATATGGAACCTGATATTTCCGTGATTTGTGATTTGTCCAAGATAGATGACAAAGGATGTCACGGTGCTCCTGACTGGGTGATTGAAATAGTTTCACCAGGAAACAAGCCGATGGACTATTTCACAAAGCTGTTTAAATATCGGACAGCAGGTGTCAGGGAGTATTGGATTGTTGATTATACAAAAGAGATGGTAGTGGTATACAGGTTTGAAAAAGAAACAATGGAAGAGTATTCTTTTGGCGAAGATGTACCAGCAGGGATTTATGAGGGATTTTCTATAAAAGTACAATAGAATGAATCATATAACAGATTGGCAGTAAAAGCATTTGACAATGGAACCGGATGCTTTTAATATAGTGTAACTCGCTTTTCCGGTTTTCATAAGTGGAGAGAATCCGTGTCGCCTGGAAGCATGTTTTTGATATAACTGTTTATTGCCGGTCCAAGTGCATCCGGTATTTTTTCATACAGGACATCCCGCATCCGGTTCTGTGAATCTGGACAGCAGTTTTTCCATTGCATTTATGGTATGAGTATAAAGTCGTTACAGAGAGTCTTTCATAAAAAATCGGAGGATTTCGCATCCATGACAGAACTGGAAAAATACTATAACAAATTTTGTGAAGAAAAACGCCTGGGCAGAAGGCACGGGCAGGCTGAATATATTATCACAATGAAATATATCCATAAATACCTGGAAAAGATGGATTCTCCTGCAATTATCGATATCGGGGCCGGAACCGGGCGCTACAGCGTGCAGCTGGCCGAGGAAGGATATGACGTTACAGCAGTCGAGCTGGTAAAATATAATCTGGGTATTTTAAAATCCAAGGGCAGCAGTGTTAAGGCATATCATGGAAATGCGCTGAAGCTTTCCCGCTTCCAGGATGAATCGTTTGACATGGCGCTGCTTTTTGGCCCGATGTATCATTTGTATACGATGGAGGATAAGGTTGCGGCATTAAAAGAAGCAGCCCGCGTGACCAGGCGGGGCGGCTATATCCTCTCTGCCTACTGCATGAATGAGTATGGCGTACTGCTGCATGGGTTTCGGGATGGAAATGTAAAAGCCTGTATGGAAAACGGAAAATTAAATGCAGATTTTCATTGCGTGTCCCAGCCGGAAGACTTGTATGACTATGTCAGGATAGAAGACATTGACCGGATTAATGAGGCAGCCGGCTTAAAGCGCTTGCAGATAATCGCACCCGACGGCCCGGCAAATTATATGCGCCAGGTGCTGAATGGAATGGATGAAGAAACATTTGAACTGTTTATCCGGTATCAGATGTCCGTCTGTGAACGGCCGGAGCTTCTGGGAGCAAGTGCGCATACGGTGGATATTCTGCAAAAGTGCTGACATTTGAAACAGTCAGGTATCATGCAGTGGCTGATAACAATGGAGGCATTTCCGCCTGTATACATGCCGGACAAAAAGGAAGGGGGCAGAATGCATGGCAGTTTTTTTAAACACGGATGCAGCATATCAGGATTTCCAGATGCTTCGCAATGATGAATTTTTCACAGACAAAACAGGAATGATTGAGAAAATCAGCAGAAAAATCAACACAAAAAACAGGTTTATCTGCATCACAAAGCCGCGCAGATTTGGAAAAACATCAATTCTGAATATGCTGGGGGCTTATTATGGGAAGTCCTGCTGTTCAAAGGCATTGTTTGACGGCTTGCAGGCCAGCAGATGCGAAGCCTGTGAGCGGCACAGAAACCAGTATGATGTCATAAAAATCTCTTTTAATGAATTATCCTGGAAGGGAAAAGAATACAGCGATTATATCGGACGTTTTCAAAAAATGCTCGAACAGGATATCCGGGAAGCATATCCGGCACTCTGTGGCAGGGAATTTGACAGCCTGCCAGACCTGATTACGGCCAGCGGCGGCAGATTTTTGTTTCTGATTGATGAATGGGATTATATATTCAGCCAGGAGAACTGCCGGGAATATCATGACGATTTTCTGGAATTATTAAGGGACCTGCTCAAGGACAGGCCGTATGTCTTATTTGCATATATGACGGGCGTGCTGCCAGTCAAGCAGTACAGCACCGGGTCTGCCCTGAATATGTTTGATGAATATACGATGCTGAACGATGCATATTTTGATGAATATTTTGGATTTACGCAGCAGGAGACAGAGCAGCTTTGCCAAAAGCAGTCGAAGCTTTCCATGAGTGAGATTTCAGAATGGTATGACGGATATGTGACCGATGAAGGGAAAAGGCTGTATAATCCCCGCTCGGTGGTTATGGCACTTGGCAGGGGAAAGTGCCAGAGCTATTGGACAAGAACCGGGCGGATGGACGAGGTTTTATATTTTCTGAAATACAATATCGCGGAAGTCAGGGATGATGTCATAAAAATGGTGAATGGCCAGTCTGTGAAAACAGATATATGGAGAGAATACACGGCTGGCCAGGAACCGCCTTCGAGCCGGAAGGAAATATATGCTGCCATGATTATTTACGGAATGCTTTCATACCATGAAAGGGAACTGCGCATCCCAAACCAGGAACTGATGCTGGAATTTCAAAAAGCGCTGGAAGATAATGAATTTGATGAAGTGGCACAGCTGGTCAGAAATTCTTCAGAAGTTTTAAGCGCCACATTGGAACAGAAGGCGGATAAAGTACAGCTTTATCTGCACAGCATACACAATAGTGAGATACCGGTATTGAAATATAATGATGAGAACAGCCTTGCCTGTGTGGTAACACTCGCATATCTGGCAGCAAGGAATAAATACCAGATTGTGCGGGAAGAAAAAAGCGGGAAAGGTTATGCCGATTTTCTTTTTTATCCAAAGGTGAAATCACTGCCGGGAATTGTCATTGAATTAAAGGCAGATGGAACACCACAGGCAGCTATCCGGCAGATAAAGGAAAAGGAATACTGCGAAAAACTGAAACGGGAGCATCCGGGGAAGATTCTGCTTGTGGGAATCAGCTATCATACAAAAAAGAAGGAGCATCAGTGCAGAATAGAGGAATATGAATGCAGCACGGGGCTGTCGCACTAAGAAAAATGATACAAGATATAGTTTATTTGAATCATTCTTATAAACTATATCTTGTATATGTTTTGCTTAATGCGGCAGACCTGCGCCGGTGTCATCACAGCAGGACTGCATCCACAGCCTGCCTGTGTTATATCTGCGCAGCAACCAGTATCTGTACGCTGCGTGGCTTTAACTGTATCGTATGGTCTGTTACTTTTTCCGGCTCTGCCAGGATGCTGTGCGGATGCCAGGTATCGACCACGACTTCCCACTGCATGGATGGCGGAAGCTGCGGCAGATGCTGCGTAACATTTCCCCAGTATGCATTGATGGAGATAAATACAATATCGTCTTCCCCGGTTTCTTCATCCTTTCCGGCGAACATAGCCCCGATAACGTGGGAATCCCAGCTGTAGCTGCTGTTCCATGCCTGTGCTTCATGCAGGCTGACGAACGGGAACCCGAGGGAGCAGGAAAATGTATTTTTGCGGATAACCGCATGCTTTTTGCGGAAATTTATCATATAACTGAAAAAGTTAAATAAGTCTTTATTTTTCTCCGGCAGAGACCAGTCCAGCCAGGAAATCATGTTATCCTGACAGTATGCATTGTTATTGCCGTGCTGGCTGTTGCCAAATTCATCCCCGGCGAGGAACATCGGTGTTCCGCGGCTGCATAACAGGACGGCACAGGCGTTTTTCACCATCCGCCTGCGGAGCGTCAGTATTTCCGGGTCCATTGTCTTGCCTTCCACGCCGCAGTTCCAGCTGTGGTTGTCATTGCTGCCGTCTGTATTGTTCCAGCCGTTTGCTTCGTTGTGCTTTTCGTTATAAGCGTACAGGTCATTGAGGGTAAAACCGTCGTGGCAGGTCAGGAAGTTAATCGAAGCATTCGAGCCGCGTGTTTCCGGGTCGTAAATATCGACCGAACCGATAAGGCGCAGGGCTGCATTGGATGCAGTATACGGGTCACCCTTTAAAAAGCTGCGCACATCGTCGCGGTAACGCCCGTTCCATTCCGCAAAGCGGTTCCAGGAAGGAAAGCTGCCGACCTGGTAAAGGCCGCCGGCATCCCATGCTTCGGCAATCAGCTTTGTATCGCCCAGAATTGGGTCAAATGCCAGGCTCTGCAAAAGCGGCGGCTTGCTCATCGGGGAGCCGTCTTCGTTCCGCCCGAGAATCGTGGCAAGGTCGAACCGGAACCCGTCTATCCGGTAGGTTGTGACCCAGTAGCGCAGGCAGTCCAGAATCATGCGCTGCACAATCGGGTGGTTGCAGTTTAATGTATTGCCGCAGCCGCTGTAGTTGTAATATTCGCCGTTCGGCTTGAGCATATAATAAATATTGTTGTCAAATCCTTTGAAGGAAAAGAAATTGCCCTGTTCGTTGCCTTCTGCCGTATGGTTGAATACGACATCCAGAATGACTTCAATGCCGTTTTCATGCAGGGTTTTAACGAGCTCTTTTAATTCCGTTCCCTCGCGGTTATATTCAATGCCGCCGCAGTAGCTTGTGTTCGGTGCAAAAAAGCTGACGGTATTATAGCCCCAGTAGTCAACCAGGTCATGTCCGTTATAAGAGCGCAGCGAGCCTGTTTCGTCAAACTCAAAAATCGGCATCAGCTCCACGGCATTGACTCCGAGCTTTTTCAGGTAAGGGATTTTTTCCATCAATGCGGCAAAGGTTCCAGGCTTGGCATGGAGCGAAGAATCTGCCATGGAAAATCCGCGTACATGCAGTTCATAAATAATCAGGTCTTCCATTGGAATGCGCGGATAGACAAAATTGCCCCAGTCAAAGTCATCTTTTACGACGCGTGCCTTATAAAAGCCATTCTGCTTCTTGGTACCCCAGACACTCTGTCCGGTTACGGCCTTGGCATAAATATCCAGAAGGTTTTTTGTGGGATTGAAAATCAGCCCGTTTTCCGGCTCAAATGGCCCGTTTACCCGGTAAGCGTATTCGAAGTCTTCAATATTGAGCTTAAATACAATCATCGAAAATACATTCCCAATCCGGTAATTATCCGGGAATTTCAAAACGGCATAAGGAACGTCTTCTTCCCGGTGAAAAAGCAGAAGCTCGCAGGAGTCGGCATGGTTCGAATGCACAGTAAAATTTACGCCGCCAGGGATAGCTGTTGCGCCATTGATATCGTAAAATCCGGGACGCACTTCATAGCCGCTAATCGTGTCAAAGGGAACCAGGTGGATTTTGTTTAATGGAATTGGATTCATAAAGACACCTCGCTTTTTTAAATAGTATAGTACTGATTCTATATATGAACTGTTACTATTATAAACTGCATGCCTGTCTTTGTAAAGAAAAACCCTCTTGACAAACCGCCTGGAATGAAGTATGGTGATATTGTTCACACAGGACTTTGCAGGGTCTGCCACAGGGGAATTCACCGCAAAGTCCGTAAGAACGTGATTCAGGAGTGAGCAGATTAGAGTGCAGGCAGAAGCCGCATGAAGGGGTACACCACCGCGGGTGTATTTCTTTGTGCGGCTTTTTTGTTTGGGCTGACGCACGGAGCACAACAGATACAGGAATTATTTTTCAGCGGCAGCCCCGGTTTTTTTAGGGAAGGAGAATGAAAAGATGGTGCGGATCAATGGAAAAAAGGAAGACGCAGACGGCATGGTGCTGCAGGAATATCTTGTACGCAATGGCTATCCGCCAGCGGGCATAGCAGTCGAATGCAATGAAGAAATGGTTGCAAAGAGCCGGTATGCGGAATATGTCCTGAAAGACGGCGATGTGGTGGAAATCGTCAGCTTTGTCGGCGGGGGCTGAAACGAAAAGAAAAGTGAATTATCAGGTGAAGAAAAATCAGGTGAAGAAAAGGAGATATGGCTATGGCAGCACAAAAAGATGTACTGAAGTTAGGCGGAAAGGAATTTACATCCCGGTTTATTTTAGGGTCCGGGAAATATTCTATGGAACTGATAAAGGCAGCGGTGGAGCATGCCGGGGCGCAGATGGTTACGCTTGCGGTGCGCAGGACAAATACAAAACAGAAGGAAAATATCCTGGATTATATCCCAAAAGGCGTCACCCTCCTGCCAAATACATCGGGTGCAAGGGATGCAAAGGAAGCAGTCCGCATTGCGCGCATGTCGCGTGAGCTCGGCTGCGGGGATTTTGTAAAGGTAGAAATTATGAAAGACAGCAAGTACCTTCTGCCGGATAATGCAGAAACAGTAAAAGCTACGCAGCAGCTTGCAGCAGAAGGCTTTGCCGTGATGGCGTATATGTACCCGGATTTGTATACAGCAAGGGATTTGGCAAGTGCGGGAGCGGCAGCCGTAATGCCGTTAGCGTCTCCGATAGGCTCGAATAAAGGGCTTGCAACGAAAGAATTTATTCAGATTTTAATTGATGAAATCGATGTGCCGGTTATCGTAGATGCAGGAATCGGCCGTCCTTCCCAGGCGTGTGAAGCCATGGAAATGGGCGCGGCAGCGATTATGGCAAATACGGCAATCGCAACAGCCGGGAATATCCCGCTGATGGCTTCGGCCTTTGGGCATGCCATTGAAGCCGGGCGCAGTGCGTATCTGGCCGGGCCCGGGCGCGTGCTGGAACGGGGAGCATCCGCATCTGACCCGCTTACAGGGTTTCTGCGTGACTGAAAACAGGAAAGAAGGAGATTGAGATGCCGGAAAATCAGTATTACATAGACTCGGATAAATTATCAGGCGAAGCCCTTGCACACAAGCACCGGATAGAACAGGACCCGTCCGCAAGGACAGACCATATGGCATATCTGGAAGGCATGGAGCGCATTTCTTCGGATATTATGGAAAAAGTGCTGGGACAGATGCAGGGCTATGATTACGGCCGTTATACCGATGCAGATGTGTGCCGGGCACTGGGGCGGGAAACGTGCAGCGTGGAAGATTTCAAGGCGCTGCTGTCCCCGGCTGCACTGCCGCATCTGGAAGAAATGGCGGCAAAAGCAAAGCAGGAAACGAGCAGGCATTTTGGCAATACGGTCTACCTGTTCACGCCGCTGTATCTGGCAAATTACTGCGAGAATTACTGCGTGTACTGCGGATTTAACTGTTATAATGATATCTCGCGCAAAAAGCTCACAATGGAAGAAATGGAACATGAAATGCAGGTCATTGCAAAGTCCGGCATGGAAGAAATCCTTCTTCTGACAGGCGAAAGCCATAAAATGAGCAGTCTTGCGTACATCGGAGAGGCCTGCAGGCTGGCGGCAGGATATTTCCGGAATGTGGGGCTGGAAATTTATCCGGTGAACAGTGCGGATTACCGCTATCTGCATGCATGCGGGGCAGATTATATTACCGTGTTTCAGGAAACCTACGATGCCGGAAAATATGAGACGCTGCATCTGCTGGGGCATAAGCGGGTATTCCCGTACCGCTTTGAAGCACAGGAGCGGGCTATTTTAGGCGGAATGCGCGGCGTTGCCTGTTCCGCGCTGCTGGGGCTTTCGGATTTTCGCAGGGACGCCCTTGCTTCGGCGCTGCATGTATATTATCTCCAGCGCAAATACCCGCATGTGGAATATTCCCTGTCCTGTCCAAGGCTGCGCCCGATTTTAAATAACGATAAAATAAATCCAAAAGATGTGCATGAAAAGCAGCTGTGCCAGATTCTGTGCGCGTACCGCATTTTTCTGCCGTATGTGGGGATTACCGTATCTTCGCGGGAGCAGAAGCATTTCCGGGACGGCATTGTGAAGATTGCAGCAACGAAGGTGTCAGCCGGAGTATCGACCGGCATTGGCGGCCACGAGGGCAGGTATTCCGGCATACAGGAAGAAGACACGGGAGACGAGCAGTTTGAAATATCCGATGGCAGAAGCTTTGGGGAAATGTATGGGGATATGGCAGCTGAGGGGCTGCAGCCGGTGCTGAACGATTATCTGTATGTTTCCTGACGGAGTGTCTCTGGAAATAAGAGCCGGAGCGTGCTTTTGAAAAGAGAATGGAATGCCGAAAAGGAAAAGGAGATAAAAATGCCCGGAAACATAAAAATTCTATGTATCACAAACCGCCATCTGGCAGTGCAGGATTATTTTGAACAAATCAGGCAGATTGCCCTGGCCAGGCCGCAGGCGGTGATTGTCAGGGAAAAAGACCTGGCGGAACATGAATACAGGCTTCTTGCAGCACGGGTTATGGATATTTGCGGGGAATATCATGTGCCCTGCATTCTCCACGGCTATCCAAAGGCAGCAGCCAGTCTTGGTGCAGGAGCACTGCATCTGCCGCTTTCACAGCTGTTATCCATGCCGGAAGATGAAAAGCAGGCTTTTAAAGTCCTCGGGGCATCGGTTCATTCGCCCCGGGAAGCCCTGCTTGCACAAAAAGCAGGTGCATCGTATGTCATGGCCGGGCATGTCTTTGCAACGGACTGCAAGCGCGGGGTGGCGCCGAGAGGGCTTTCTTTTCTGCGGGAAACATGCCAGGCTGTGCAGATTCCGGTATACGCGCTGGGCGGCATCCAGGCACAGAACGCAGCACAATGCATTCTGGCAGGAGCACAGGGCGTGTGCGTAATGTCTGCGTGCATGAAATACAGGAATGTGCGAAAAGCTTTCGGGCAGTATGGATATTTTTAGGGAAATTGCCGGAACAGCTGCGGCCCGTGAAATGGCTGAAAAAATCAGCCAGAGTGAGCTGTACATTTACAATGGCCCTGGCCATGCCGTGTATGAAGAAGCAAAAGATTTTCATGAACGTGTTTTCAATTTTTTAATGAGATAATCATGTAGTATTCATAATCAGATTGATGTCATAAATAAGGGGCTGTCGCATTAAGCAATACATATATAAGATGTAGTATATAAGAATGATTCGAATAAACTATATCTTGTATCATTTTTCTTAGCGCGACAGCCCCTTCGTTTTTATCTTTAATTTCATATAAACGAAGGCGGGCTGAATGGAAGAAAGAATTCTCCGAGAGAGATGCCCGGCTTCGCATACAAAACAAAAGTATTGATAAATTTAAAAATACGCTTGACAGATTTTTTGTATTAGTGTATTATTCAACTAGTACAGAGGTACAAAAAGAGAAACGAGGTGAGTATATGTCATGGGAGTTAGAATCAGCACGGCCGATTTTTATGCAGATTCTGGAACGCATCCGCATGGATATTATCAGCGGGAAATATGAGCCGGGCGCGAAACTGCCATCCGTACGGGAAATGGCAGCGGATGCATCGGTAAACCCAAACACCATGCAGCGTGCATTTGCGGAGCTGGAACGCACAGGACTGGTATATGCAAAACGCACGAGCGGGCGGTTTATTACGGAGGACAGGGAAATGATAGAAGCATGTAAGGCAGATATTGCCAGGGAAAAAATCAGTCAGTTTATGGAGAACATGCGCCAGCTTGGTTATGGAAAAGAACAGATCATAGAGCTGATGCAGCAGCTTCAGGAAGGGGAAAAGGAATGAGCACATTATTGGAATGCCGCAGGCTCGGCAAACGGTATAAAAGAAAGGAGGCCTTAAAGCAGATTGACTTGAAATTGGAAAGCGGACGCGTTATCGGTCTTCTGGGGCCGAATGGGAGTGGAAAAACAACCCTGATTAAATTAATCAACGGTCTGCTGGTTCCATCGGAAGGGGAGATTTTATTCTGCGGCGGAAAAATCGGCGTGGAAAGCAAAAAGCATATTTCCTATCTGCCAGACCAGACTTATCTGAATATGGACCAGAAGGTGGAAGATACCATCGGTTTTTTTAAAGATTTTTATGAAGACTTTGAGGAAGCAAGGGCTTACGATATGCTTGCCAGGCTGCATATCCAGGCAAAAGACCCGCTGAAAACGCTTTCCAAGGGCACAAAGGAAAAAGTACAGCTTGTACTGGTAATGAGCCGCAGGGCGAAGCTGTATGTACTGGATGAGCCGATTGCGGGCGTAGACCCGGCAGTACGGGATTATATTATAAATACAATTATAACAAATTATGATACACAGGCATCTGTGCTGATAGCAACGCATTTAATTGCAGATATTGAAAATATCTTAGATGAAGCGGTATTTATCAGGGATGGGCAGATTATACTTCATAAATCGGCGGATGATATCCGTATCAAAGAAGGAAAGTCCATAGATGCATATTTCAGGGAGGTATTTAAATGTTAGGGAAATTTATCAGACAGGAAATCAGGGCACAGGGAAAAGTCATGCTGCTTATTCTGGGTGCAATGGCTGCCGCGGAGATTTTTATGATGATATTAATGCTGTTCGAAAGGCATGTGACAGGAAAGATTATTGGAAGCTTATATGTGGCGGGATGCGGTATTTACGTCCTGACGATTACATTATCGGCGGTGATTGTCTTCGTGTACCTGTGTTACCGCTTCCATCAGTCGATGTACTCGCAGCAGGGATATCTGACACATACGCTTCCGCTGAAAACCACGCAGATTCTGCATGTGAAGATTTTTGTATCGTCTGTGTCCCTTTTGGTCATCGCGGGATTTAGCCTGGCATCTTTTTTGAGTATCGGGATTGTGAGCGACATGTTATATATGGACCGGGCAGCGGCATTGTTTACAGAAGCTTTTCAGCTTATCGATGAATGGGGGATATCCGCGCTGGAGCTGGTGCTGGGCGTGATGCTGCTTGCTGTGGCCGGATGTGTAAGCTCCCTGCTTGTCTTTTTTGCAGGCAGTTCTATCGGACAGCTGTTTCACCGCTCCAAAGGAGCATGGGGAATTGCAGCCGGCATTGTGCTGGCTTATATCAGTGAAATTGTTACCGTTCTCCTGTTTGTCTGGATATTTTTTGCGTTTGGCGCAAAGCTGAATGATATGGTGATGCCATGGTGGTTTATGGGAGGCATGACACTGATGCTGTTTCTGTGGTCAGCAGTTTATTATTTGATTTGCAGGACGATTGTACTCAGGCATTTAAATCTGGACTGAATAAGAAAAAATGATACGGCTGGATGAGAGGATTCCCTGTTTTTTTTCAAAAGCGCTGCGTGCCTGTGAAATAATGTATTGACGGATGCTGCTTCAGGCCATAAAATAAGGGGAAAGAAGTGCCTGGCAGGCTTGGCTCAGGCATGGTGAAAAGGAGGAGAGGGCATTATGAACATTACAATTACAGGCAATCTGGGCAGCGGAAAGACCAGCGTATGCAGGGAGCTGGAAAAAGCAGGATTTTCCATTATCTCTGCCGGGGATATTTTCAGGCAGATTGCAGCGGAAAAAAGGATGACGGTTATCCAGCTGAACGAGGCTGCTAAAAAAGACCGCAGCATTGATGACCTGCTGGACAGCCGCAGCACGGAGCTTGGGAAAAAAATGGACCATACGGTATTTGATTCTTCTGTTGTTGCTGATATTCTGGATGTGAAACCTTTACATGATATTAATGCCTTTCATACCCAACCGGTGTGGGTAAATATCTGGACTCCTGCTGATGTGAGGAGTGGGGTATACCGGGGAAAGTTGAGTTTTAAGAGTAAAGAAGGGAAAATTGCTCCTTTGGACATAGAATTGAAAGTAAGTGAACGGACATTGCCTGTTCCTCAGGAATGGGCATTCTGGTTGGATTTGTGGCAGAATCCTTATGCTGTGGCGCGTTATTATCAGGTCCCTTTGTGGAGTGCAGAACATTTCGAAGCTATGCGCCCGATTTTAAAACAGTTGGCGGATGCGGGGCAAAAGTGCATCACGACTTCCATTATGCATCATCCTTGGGGCGGTCAGACGGAAGACCCTTTTGAATCTATGGTGATGCGTGTGAAAAAATTAGATGGCAGTTGGGAATATGATTATGCTGTATTTGATAAGTGGGTGGAATTTGTGATGTCTATGGGGATAGACCGGGAAATAAATTGTTATTCGATGATACCCTGGAAATTGTCATTCCGTTATTATGACCAGGCTTCCGATGGAATGAAGTTCGTTGATGCTAAGGTGGGGACTCCGGAATACCGTGATTTTTGGTTTCCTTTTTTGGTAGATTTTGCCCGGCATTTGAAAGAAAAGGGTTGGTTTAAAATTACTACCATTGCTATGGATGAGCGTCCGATGGACCAGATGCAGAAGGCAATTGCTCTGATTCATGAGGCAGAACCTGATTTTAAGGTTGCTTTAGCGGGCAATTATCATGAACAGATAGAAAAAGAGATTGCTGATTATTGCATTGCTTCCCGCCAGCTTTTTCCGGCAAAGGTATTGGCAGAACGGAGAGCCTTGGGGAAGAAGAGTACGGTTTATACCTGTTGTTCTGAGGCTTATCCGAATATATTTACCTTTTCACCTCCTGCCGAGGCGGCCTGGCATGCTTGGTATGCTGCTGCTGCCGATTTTGACGGTTATTTGCGCTGGGCTTTTAACAGTTGGGTGAAGGACCCGTTGCGGGATTCCCGTTTCCGGGCGTTTGGTGCCGGAGATTGTTATCAGATTTATCCGGGCGGACGCTCCTCTGTCCGTTTTGAACGTTTGGTGGAAGGTATTCAGGATTATGAAAAAGTCCGCATATTGAGGGAGGAATTGAAGAATCAGCCGGAAAAGATTCAGCTTTTGAATGAGACGTTGAAGATGTTTGAAATAGGACGCTTGGCGGAAGAGCCTGCAGCTGATATGGTGAATAAGGCCCGGAAAGTTATTAATGGATTTTGACGGAGGCGGAGGATGGATATAAAAAAAAGAGTCGTTTTTACGACTCTTTTTTTATTCAGACAGGG
>OFHA01001367.1_pt1 | contig 17101 bp, 10 predicted proteins | sample 1521891 | NCBI WGS metagenome assembly OFHA01 (sample SAMEA3504089, study PRJEB24116) | mouse gut metagenome | biome: mouse gut; feature: mouse-associated habitat; material: faeces | place: Denmark | collected 2011
AGTGGAATGAATAACAACAATATCCATTCCAAACTCCTGAAGAGCCGCAATATCCTTTGTTATGGTAGTCCTGTGAGCAGATATCCCATATTCATCATTTAATATATTGATTAACTGCGTTGTGGAAAGCATATTTTCCTCATCTGTTCTCTCAAGCAGTATCTTTTGTAAATATAAAATCCTTGGTTTTGATTCCATTGATTTCCTTTCTGAACTAATCATACATATCTCCAAACACTTCTCCCTAACACTCTTATTCGTCATATAGGAATAACTGTTCCATCTGTCATTATCAAAGTCTCTTATCATCCAAGCCCAGAACCCATCTAGTCAGTCATTTTCTTTACAGTCAATCTTACCTTATCATAATCATAAGGGTAATAAAGCACCTGTCCGAAGCTTGCACTGTTCTTTTCCGCCTTATATGTTTTGACCAGTTTCGTTGTGCCAAGCTCATATTCCAAAACGTAGTTAATTAAAGTAAATGGTATGTCCGTATAGTTTACCACTTACTTTCCTTAGAAGCCATCTTATCCTTTAATGACTTTAACAATATCCTTTGCAATCATAATTGCGTCTTCTTCTGTATTGTCTCTACCAAACGAAATACGAATAGTACCTTCTGAATACTCAGATGGTACTCCGATTGCCTTAATAACATGCGAGACTTCTGTATTTACAGAATCACAAGCCGAACCAGTTGATATACAAATTCCCATCAAATCCAAACGATGCAGTAACATTTCCCCACTCGTTTTGCGGATAGACAAATTTATATTTCCCGGAACATGATTATTAGAACCATTTCTAATAAAATCTATCTTAGACTTCAGAAGAACATCGTTAAATGCTTCATCTAAAGCAAGTAGTTTTTCATTCACTTTTTCCATTTCATCGCAACTTTTTTTCAATGCAATTGACATTCCTACAATCGAAGCAATATTTTCAGTTCCTGCACGCTTATGGAATTCCTGAGCACCACCATCTGCAAATGAAGATATTTTTGTACCTCTCTTAATGTACAAAAAACCAATTCCCTTTGGTCCGTTAAATTTGTGTGCCGAGGCAGAAAGCATATCCACACATAAGTCACTGACATCAATTGGAATATGCCCAACTGCCTGAACTGCATCTGTATGAAATAAGATACCGTTATTATGAGCTACGGTTGCTAACTCTTTTATTGGTTCAATCGTTCCAATTTCATTATTAACCATCATTACAGAAATCAGCTCAGTATTATCTTTAATAAATTTCACTAAATCTTCGCATGATACAACACCTTGTTTGTCAACCGGAAGATAATCCACTTGAAATCCAAAGTGTTCTAATCTTCGACAGGCATTCAGGATTGCATGATGCTCAATCTGCGTTGCAATTGTATGATGTTTTTTCCTCTTCTCAGCAATCCCCTTGATTGCCCAGTTATCACTCTCCGTGCCTCCTGATGTAAAATAAATTTCATCTGGTTGAGCACCGATACATTCTGCAATTAAAGTTCTAGCTTCCGTCAAGGCTTTTTTCGGTTTACGTGCAAATGAATATAGTTGCGAAGCATTGCCATATTCTTCTTGAAGCCATGGAAGCATTGCATTAAATGCATCTTTATCCAATTTTGTTGTTGCTGCATTATCAGCATATATAAAATGTTGCATAGCTATTCCTCACTTAAAAAGTGTACACCCTTCATCCTTAAATTCTTCTATTTTGTCCAGCAAATCATCAACAGTACATCCTAAAAAATCAGCCAAACAGTCCATACAATAAAAGTTGGCAATGTCTTTTCCAAGAAGCTTTTTGTTTATGCCTACAGTATCTTTATCCAATTGCTTTTTTTCACAAGCAATACACTCTTTACTCATTATTCTCTCACCATTAAACATGGAACATTTTTATTTTTATATTCACTGTCAATCATGCCTTGCTGAAGTTTGATAATTCTTCGCATTTTCATAGCTGGCGTTAAACAGTAGTCTCTAAATTCCATCTTGTCAACATCAAACTCATTTCTAACATTTGGAAACAGCAGCTTTAAATATGCAGTTGCCAACCTCTTAATTGCCTCTGTATCACGAGTATCCGCATGCTCGGGAACTTCTACAATCTTTTCCACAACGGCACGATAACTCATATCATTTCTGAGTTCATGAAGAATAGAGCAGAAATATTCAGAGTTAAGTGCCCACCCGGTCACTTTAAGACCATCATTCATTCTAGGTATATTCCAACCTTTAACGAATCCGTGAATACGGTCAAGAAGCGCCGTTTCCTGAAACAACGTAGGTAATTCTCCTAACATATAACCATACTCATCCATGTTTTCTTCTTTTATATTACCAAGGAATACTACACCAGCATCAGATTCTCCATTATAGCCATTGGAATTAAATGTGCCGTATTCAAGATATCCTTGAAGTATGGAACGCATTTCGTTTTCGTCACCAAAATTTACAAGCTTTACTTCATCAATCGCTACATAGTCCGGACCACAAATATAACCCGGTTTTCTTCTGTTAGCATCATAAAACATTTTTGAACGGGTAACTTTTCCGCCGTCTGTCAGCAAACCGTTTTTACTGATATGACCAAAAACATAGCTCTTTCCAGTTCCCTTAGGAGCTAGTTCAATAAGGTTTATTCTTTTCTCTACAAACGGCAATAATCTAGTAAGCATTGTCAGCTTTTGAAGTTTCGTTTCATATCCGTCAGCATTATAATCGATAGCTCCTAATAAGATATCTATCCATTCATCCGTTTCAAAGTTTGACCTCATTTCTTTAAAATACTCAACATCTACCGTATAAGGGCGGAAATTCTTGAAACCAGTCAGCTTTATTTTCCCCGGAATCTTTGGCTTTACTGTATCGTCAGGTGGACGATATCCTAATTTTATAATCCCCCAAGTTTCTCCTGTATTTATCAAATCGTCTTTATAGACATCCCAAATAGCTGGTTCAATCAAAGTTTCTTTTTCAGTCACTCCAAAATCAGGAATAGCAAATGATATTTCTCCAGTCTTTATATTGATATCTACAGAAATTTTTGTCAGGATTTGAACACTTTCATTCTCATAGATGATTTTATTTTTTATACTCATCCAGTCCTCTTTTTTGGGTATGAACTTCTTAACAAATGCAGATACTTCATCCACATCAAAATTCCCAAAATCATCGCTGAACATTTTCAAAAGATAATCTCTTAAAAATGCCGGAAGTCCAAAAGAAGAAAAGAAATTATTATTTTTTAAATCTTTATAGACAACCATTTCATCAAAATAGTCTCTAAGTCTATCGGTCATTTATTTTCACCCCTAAAAATCGAACATATTATTCTGTGACATTCCCTTTTTCTCAATTTCAAACTGCTGTCCAGATGCGAGAACACTGCCACCATCAAGAATATCAATAGCAAACTTGCCTTTTTTGCTGTAATTTTTCAGTTCTACTCTATATATATAAGGTTCAGCAGTTTCTTCAGCATTGTAATAATTACCATCCAATTTAATGGAAATATTATTACTTCTAATCCCAACATAAATTTTAATGATTGCGTATTCCTTTGCACCTAATGTTAAAACTCTTGATTCATCGACAATAACAGCTTCTATATTAGATGCTTTTTGTGTAATTTCAATAATTGGAACCGCAACTTCCTCCATAGAAGCTCCACCATGTACTTCTACATTTGCACGTCGGCTTCCCCTAAATCTGTCATAATTCGCCAAAATCCAATATCCAGACTCTTCAATTGCAAAATCTGGTTTATCATTAATTTCACTTATCTTGCAACATCTTCCTGAATGCTCGCCTTTTGTCTCCATGCTACAAATATTTTCAGTTTCATGAAGGACAGCAAGTCGGCTGGCACCATGGTCAGAAATAATAATTGCTTTATTATATGAACCCGCAAGTATGCTTGCTTTAATTTTCGTCAATAAATCATCTATTATTTCGAGCTCTTTTATGAGATAAATTGGTGTTTTTTCTTTCTCATAGTCGAAACTATCTTTACCATGATGCTTAATATCATCTAAATCCTTTATATCTGATATTGGACATCCTTTATCCTTTAACGTGTCTACAAATTCCTTGTTAAATACAGTCAATGAAGGCAACTCACATCTTGCACAAGAAATATTTGTTGAAAGTCCATATTCGCTACACTTCTGTTGAATAAAGCTTAAGTATTCAACTCCCATTGCATCAACAAAAAATGCTTGTGCGTTTTGTGTATCAAGCTTATCTACATAGGCTGTACGTGGCTTTAAGATTGTCACAAAATCCATTTTTATTGCCTGCTCTTCAACAACTTTTTCAAAAGATGGCAGAATACGATTTGTTATCTTCTGATATTTGTAATCCTCAAAATAGCTATTCAAAAATTCATTTCTATATCTATAACTTGACAAATAATACGCTAAATCGGGATAGACATTCATCAAAATATAAATCAATTCGTCCTTTGAATACTTCACACCATAATTGCTAAGCCATTTGATGATTTTTTCTCTTTCCGGTTGTGTTAAATCTGTCAGATAGTAAATTTCATCTTCTCCTTTGGTTGATAAAATCTTACAAAAATCTATCGTCTCAGGCAATGGTTTTTTCAGCTCACTAATTAAACCTTTTCTTTGCCTATACAGTTTCTGATAGTTTTCACTCTTCCAATCAATATCAAGTACAGCCCGAAAAATATTCTTTATCAATTCACTAGATTTTGATGTCTTATTTAACGCAAGTTTGAGGTAATCATTATTCTTAACACCACAAATCAGAAGTGCAACATAGTAGAGCCATCTCTTTTCAACATCAAATTTCTGATATTCGCCTATTGCATGTAAAAGATTATTTTCTGACCCAAAATTGTCTACAATAACCATAGTCCACGTTCCTGATTTTCCCATTTGATGGAGTACATAATCCCATTGTTCCGGTAATCCACATGCTTGAGGAACAATTCCTGTTCTTGAATCTTTATTGCGGAGAATATCATAACTATTATTTACTTGTGAAATATGGAAGACTGCTTCAGCAAAAGAGCTTTTATCTATTGCTGTTGCAATATACGCATCTCTATTGAAGCAACTATCTATGGCTGTTCCAATTTTCTGTATCCCACTATATGAATCCGTGAAAATATCGGAGAGCATCGGAGAAATGAAATTCATATTGCAAATATTGTCAGGATTTCCATCAACGATAACCAGTCTTCCGCTCTCAGATATTCTAGTATCTGTAAATCTGAGATATTTCTCACATTGATAGGTAATAATTACAACATGACCGGAAATGCTTGTTGTAATCAGTGTTTTTAAAGCCTGCTTTGCCACATTTTCTCCAAATAGCATAAGGAAGCCAGACAATCCAGTTATAAATGTATTACCATTATTACTTGATACAGATGCATATAACTCATCCAGTTTTATTGCCTCATCTTGGTTGCAAAACTCCTCTATAGATGGGAACTTGTTGCTACCCACCTTAAAATATTCTGCTATATTGGCTAAATCTTCCTTTGTTTGAACATCAACAAGCAAAGGATATCTTCTATTTGAGTTCAGATATTTTTGAGCTCTCTTTTTTGCGTCATCCAGATTCATATGTTTTATCCTCCGAATCACTTTTGTTTCTTTATGATTTCCAACCCAACAACAAAATTATCTTCAATCATTTTCTTCAAATATTCTTTTACCTGTTCGGCTGGCATTTCGTCTATTACTTTTTTTGCTTTTCCATAACCTGACTCATTATATTTCGCATTAGCCATCGCCTTAATCTTTACTGTAACCGCTTTATTTCCAAGCCAATGATATGGTGAATCTGAGATATGGTTCTGAAGGTAAGTTCTAACTTCATCGACATCATCAAACAATTCAGAGAACTCTTCAAGGAAAACATCTCTAAATGCTTTATCTCTATCTTCTTTATTATTCAATTGCTGCACATAGGTCATTTTATCAAGATAGTCTAGTGCTGTTGTAATGGTACTCTCATCTTTAGTTTTAGAATTTATAGCCCCAAATACCTTTCTTGCTGTTGCGACTTCATCATCAGGAACCATGGCAAGGATAGGCATATGATACTTATTCGACCACATATATGGTGAATCAGTACCGGTCAAATCGTTCCATTTCTTTTTGAGTTGAGTATACAACTGAGCATTCTTATATAAATCAACTGCTTTTTGAACCTTGTCGGTATACTTATCTCGCTCAAGTAAATAAGAACCTCCAAATCCATATGTATCATCATCAAGAATGGATTTAACATCTTCTTCCGAAAGGTCGTCTAAATAGAAACTACAAGCTTTAATAAATAAACTGCTCTGTGAGCCCATAAAATATTTAAAGTTCTCTATATTCTCACGAAGTAAATCAAGGAATGGCTTCTTTTGTGAATCTAGAAGGTTTCTTTGCTTATACAGGTTGTAAAGCATCTCATAAAAAGCTTTGCTATCGCCAAGCTCATTTTTTATCATTGAATAAGCCAATCGAATCTGACCAATCTTATCAACCCATGCACGAATCGCTTCCATATAGGTTGCATTTTTAGATAAAATATCATTGCTTATTTCAATAATTTCATATTCACAAATAAGCTCATCTATTTTTGCATTGACTGTATCTGTATTCCATACCCAATTGGCAGCATCTGAGCTAAATTTGTATTGCAACTGATTGATATACTGACCGCCATCATTAATTTTTTCAGCAACAGCAGGAAGTTTTCCTCCATCGTATAACTTTAAATACTCAAGCATACCAGTTTTGCAATTGTCCTTTGTGAGTATGCTCTTCAAATCATCTACAACACCATCATTGTCTAAGCATAATTTTCCAATGGTAAGAGCAATGTCATTATCTGACTTCTCGCCTTCCATATTCTTGTTATTAGCAATACCACAATAGTTATCAATAAGTTTTGAAACGACATCTTTATCTGTCTTAAAGGTCTTATTGTCAAGCACATACTTGATTACCCAAATAGGGAAGGAAAAACCTTTCATCTGCTCTCGGATTCGTGACCTTGTTTCAGTAACAGAAACACAATACATTTCCGGAATATCGAAGGCAACTGATGTAGCCTTGTTAAAGGCACGTTCTTCTTCTTTCAATGTTACGATAAACTTATCTTTGTAACGTTTTTCCGGCGTATTGTCTTGCTTAATAATTTCAGAAATCATACTGGCAAGCTTTTCTGCATCTAACGGTACTGTTGTTAAATTGTCACTGTAAGAATAAACACCTTTTGTGTATTCCTTTAAAACAAATCCAAGAATAAAAGCAGTCAGGTTACAAGGCATAAATCCATATGGTTCTGCTTTCAGCATCTCATATATTGAAGCAATAGAAATACGGTCACTTTTATTAAAAGTCTCGTTAATAAACTCATCTACAGCGTTCTTCAAATCTGCAATATAAGAATGAGAGTTATTCCAATATTCCTGAACTTTCCATGCACCCTTCAGAGCATTTTCAAGTTTAGTTGCTTCATTGCCGGAACGAAATGTCCCTTTTGTTTCTTCGTTTATACCACATGTTGCACCATTTCCCAATGAATTGGCATCATACATTGTATTCAGAACACTTGTATAAGCACCCTCAAGACATTTCGGGTAATGGAATTTATCTATATCAAGCAGATAGATAAACAAATCCTGAATATTAGCTACTCGTTCTCCATTTGTTTCATAGCGAGAGTATACATAGAAATCGCCGCCTTTAATTCTCTTCGCCCAATTTGAAAGCACCTCAATAGCGTATCCCTCATATGTCTTTCGCTGGTCTAAATCGCTATTTCCGATTGCAAGAGACATGGCATAGTTTTCAACAAACTCACTATACTCGCCTTCGCCGAGAACACATGTTGAACTATCGATTACAATTGCATTTGATTCAGGATTATTCACAAAGAAATTCTCTATCTTTTTCTTTAATGCACCGCTTTCAGCCGAATCTCTGCCAATAGTTGCAACGGCATAAAGTTTGTTATTAGTTACACTTGGATTGCTTGCCTTTTTAATTTCACTATCAAAGTCAAAGAGCGTAGCATATGTCAATGAATAACGAAGCTTTAATGCACCCGTAAAATCAATAGTAGTACGCAGATTACTACCTGCCATAAATGACATATCTTTTGTAGATTTACCTTTAGCCTGGGCAATGAACGGACCCGGGTCTACACTCGGTCCCATGTTTTTGCAACAATATGAGAATACATCGCCAGTCAAAGGCGTTCTGGTTACTACATGGTCGTTCAAAAATTTCTTTGCAATATTCTGTGCCGTAAATTCGAGGTCAGTTCCCTCGAAAGCAAGTGTCAAATTTTTGTTATTTGGAAGAAAAATATCACGATTACCACTCATTCTTTCAGATATAGCCTGAAGTAACAAGATAACCTTGAGTACACGCTTTTCATCTTCCATAAGCTCCTTATCCATTTTCTGCGTATAACAGCTTAAAACCTCTCTTATGCCATCAGCCAATTTCTGGCTGCCTGTTTCATAAAAGAAATTCCATAACATATCAATCGTGACAAATGGATTTTGGGAACTAAAATCATATCTGTCAATAAACCACTGAAATGCTTTAACATCTTCGCCTTCATCATTTTTAATAAAATTGAACATGCTACGGGCTGTAGATGTGTAGTAAATCGAAATATGCTGCAATATAAGGGCTGCATAAGGATGAATCGGCAAAACATTACTTAAATCCTTGTCTGTCAAACCAATTTTTTTGCTTACAGCAGAACGGCTCTGCATAGTACGGTCTTCTAAACTTTTCCTGTGTTTCTCCCATTTTGCAGCTTTATCAACATCATCTGTTACTTTCAATGCCTCATGCATCAATTCAAAGGCTATATTTTCAGGCAAAGAAATGTGAATTGGCGAAACAAATCTGTCGAGGATTTTTCGCTTATCTGGATCTCCATCAGAAAAATAACCTTCTGCTTTATGAGTAACAATCAAAAGACAGAACGATGCCGTAGCGGCAAGCTCTGCAACCTGCTGAAAACCTGTAAGATGATGCATATTATTTTCAAAATACTCTGAAAACTCATCCCAAATGAATACAAGTTCCTTAAGGTTATTCTTTTCAATAATTTCACGTATCCAATCGCAAAGTTCCCCTGTAGTCATGGAAAAACTTCCCTTTACAACCGGAACTTTAAACACTTTTTCAACCAAAGTATTCAAAGCTTCTTCCTTGAAATTTCTTAATTTCTCGAAAATACTATCGGCAGTATCTCCGTTCAACACTGTCTGATATTTACCCTTAGCATAAATGTCAAAGCTCTGCTTATTTTCTTCATCTTCAAAATATCTGATAAGCGAATTTTTCAAAGAAGTGCTGGCTACATTTTCGATTCCCGCATCAGCCAACGCTTTCTCTACGCCTTCCTGAATGGCAACGACCAAATCCGTATCACTTTGAATATCAGATGAGCCGTAACGATGACAAACAAGAATTTTGCCCTCGTTTTTCTGTGCAATCAATTTTTGGCAAAGAAAATTATCAAGATTATAACGTTCAAAGTATGCGTTTGTTTCCTCATTCGAAGCCTCAATGAGTTTCTTTAATGTCAGGACAGCATGAGATTTACCTGTACCATACGCACCGTCAACCCATACCGATAATTTTTGCTTGCGTGACAGAACATCTACCATTGACTTCAGCAACTTAATGAATGTAGGATGTGGGTAGAATTTTTTCCACAAATCCGGCTGTTCCTCTATTATTTTCTTATCTACCTGTGGAAAATACTCCGGGTCGATGTCAAAATACTCTCTGTAGCTCATTCTCTTTTCCTCCTCAGAACAGCTCGTTCAAAATTTCATTAGCGCTCTTATCACTCTTAAGCGTAATACTATCCAGACCAAGCGTAAATCTTGCTTCAATCAAATCAGGATAATTAAATGTAAGACCATTCAGAATTTTTTCCATTGTTTCTCGGTTCAATCCAAAAATCTGTGTCGGACTAATTCCAGTACTCTCAACAGATGTATCAAGTAATCTGGTTAGTGTGAACTGTTTATAGTTTTCGCAAATTTCAGAGAACTTATAAAGCGAATAAAGAATAACTCTGTCATCCGGAGACTTCCACTCTGTTCTATACAGGGCAACCGCCTTGTTTTTCTCTTTAATCATCTTTCCAAGTCCAACTTGAGAAAACGGCAAACTCATTATTCTAGTTAAAGAACTCCATACATCATTAACCCACTTTTCATCAGCCCCATAATCAACAAGCAAACTACAAACATACTCTTTACTCAAAGTTTCGCCAAAATTGATATTTTTTATATACCATCCAAATTGAGGATTGTATGCAAGATTCGCTAGCATAAGTGCCCAACTCAATTCCTCATCAAGTCCTATATCATTAACTATTTCAGCAAATCTTGTAAATCCACCGTTATCAAGCAAATCTGCATCTCTTAAAAATCTTTTGAAAAAGTTAAACATCTGCGAACCTAATGTATTCTTTTCTTTAAATCCATTTTTAAAGGCAAAATATTGCTCCATCCACTCCATTTTAGGAGCATGATGCGAAAAACAATTTAAGCTCTGTGTTTTACCCATTCTAGTACCTCCCTTAGGCATTTCTAACGATTTATAAACCAAACATCCTTTGTCCACTTTATGGCACTGTGAACAATGCATACATCCATCATCAACAATTACTTTACCATCTTTCATATGAAGCATACCATTATGACAATCCGCCTCACATTCTTTGCACCCTATACAACATGCTGTCTTTCTAAACACATTCTTCAAAAGCTTTGTAAACAATGGTGCTTTCTTTGCTAGTGAAACATCATATTTTAACTCAATGTGTTTATCATTTTCTTTTACTTCAAATTTGTACTCATTGCCTCGAAAATCAATTATATATGGCGACCTATCGTTTTTTATAACACCAATAGTTTTTATCCACTGTCTCCAATCTGTCTTTGAATTATTAATTATTATATAAAAAGACCTTGCATCACTCTTTTCTTTATAATTCAATTCAAAAGGCAAATCTCTTCCATTTTTTCTTGCCTTCCATCCTCCATTCCTGATAAATTCATCCAATTTCTTTTCTGATTGAAAATTATGTGCATACGCTTCACGAATATTGTTCATTAACGAATCAAATTCACTAGGATAACAAACTCTCGCCATATATTCATTGCGTTCTGCCGCTCGAGGACAAACTAAGCATCCAGCTCGTCTATTTCCTTTTTTATACGCTTTATTTAAGTATAGATTTCGCATATAAATATACGAGTATAGTTCAGATGAGTTCCACTCCAAAATTGGATTGCAACTATACTGTCCTTTATGCTTTTCTCCCAAGCTTACATAATCGTATTCGTTTCTAGACAAGCTCTCACTTGCTCGCACTCCAATGAAAGCCATCCCCGTAAAATTTACTTTCTTTAAAACATTTCTAAGCAAAATAATTTGAGGAGAGGTCTTATGAACACTGCAGCACCATCTATGCACGGTAGCCGGAGGTCCGAATTGCGACCATGTGAACTCTGGTTCGTATTGAGATTTTGAGACTAAAAATTCGATATTGTTCTCACTACAAAACCTCTCTATTTCATCTACAGTCTCATATGTATCAGGAAATTCCATTCCCGTGTCACCAAACAGAACTTTAAATTCATTATGAGGAAGTGCTCTTTGAACTAAGTCTAATGTAACAACACTATCCTTACCACCAGAAAAAGCTACATAAAAAACATCCACTTTGTCTTTGTACTCAATAAAAGTATTATATATCTTCTTTATAGTCTCCTGTACAAGCTGCTCCATTAACTGTAGATTCTTCTCAACCATAGCAGGTATATCAACAAATCGAAGAGGATACCCTTCCGGCTCCGGGTCTCCAATAAGAACCAATTCCGGAGGTGTATAAAGAGAGCCTCCCTTGGTTTTTGCAACAAGTCTTCCTCGATAATAATAATTATTTGCTTCTGCCAACATATACGGGAAGCTGTCATTTTTATCATAATTCCAATATTTATCAAACCCTAAAATATCAAGTTCTTTATAATAAACGGGTCTGGGTTCCTTTGAAAATGCCAGTGGCATTGGGGTTAATATATAACCACCAGTAGAACTATCCCATTCGTATGCATACATCCTGTTTATTCCTTCCTGTTCCGAATTTGTGTTGTCTTCCGAATAGCAGTATCTAAGTCCTTATAACTACGCCTTGTAATCATATTAACATCTGCAAGATAATTCAGTGCTTCGCTTTTCTTTAATTCAATTCGGCTTTCAGAAAGCACTGCTGCACAAGCATCCTCAAATTCTTTAATTTTTCCATCTTTTTTAACAATAGCTCCTGCCACATTGTGCAGGGATTGTCCATTATTCAAAAGCGTAAACTTTTTGCTATATGAAATCAAAAAGCTCTCTAACATATACTCATTCCATTCATATCCAACAGATGGAAACGCAAGGAAAGAGTCTATCTCACGAATTCTGATGTAATCCTTTGACATAAAGCTCTCAATAACTTTATCGACTAAATCCACATCAAAATTTATCCGTTTTTTTGAGACAAATAAATCGTGACTGACTCGCACTGAAACTTCTGATAAAGCGTCGAAATAAATTACAGTATCTAATTCTTTTGAAAGCATATATATTTCGTCTGCTGTAAACTCTGCATGATGTTTAGCATACAACTGATATACATCTCTCATAGAAAAACTGTCTTTTGGCAAGCTGATAACAGCACCTTCAAAGCGAAACCTTCCGCTAAATCGTTGTTCGATTGCATTTCTAATTCCAAGACCTGAAAGATACAGATTATTTTCAACAAATAATGGAAATTTATCTTGAATCATATTCCAGACATTCGTCCAGATTGCATATTCGTCCTCACTGATAAAACCATTGACACTCTCTGCGATATTCTCCAGTTCATCATCACTGATTTCAAAAATATCTGTATGGAAATACTCACCCTTAGAGTTTCGTAAAAACCGAGAATCTGTTTTAATGATTCTGTCAACTCGTTCTTGTGGGATATGTGATAATGTGCTGAAAGCATCATCAAGTCTCATTGGTTTACCGGCGGAAAGAAAATATTCTTCAACTTCCTCTGTGTGGTCAATTTTTACATTTCCATCAACCGACATATAATCTGAAAAATAATAATATTTATCTTTCTCAGCCGAATACTCAATATAAGCCTTCAACATTTTTTCGTCTGCCAGTGTAAAGCAACTTGCAAAAGCATCTGATAAATCCTGATAAATTGCCTTATAATAAAGCACTGACTTTCCAGTGGAGAAGCAGTTATCAATGTATGCAAACAAAGTTTCCTTTGTGTTGTTATCAATTATTCCCTCAGCAGGAAAAAGTCTGTCTTTATATAGCACTCCACAATAATGCAATCTTTCTTCTAAGGCTTCATCATCAAAAGTGAGAGTTTCATCAAAAAGTGCATCATACATTTCTCTGAAATTCTCAAAATCAATAGAATCAAATTGCATTCCGTTGCGGTATCTTCTTAAAAGAGTGGTTTCAAATTTTGACTTATCGAAATCTTTCGGCTGTACTTTTTCAATCTTATTAGTAACCAACAGTGATGGTTTTTTCGCTGATAAAGATTTTCTTTCTTTTGCAAGAAGTTGACCTCCCATTTTTAAGTATTTCTTAAATGCTGCTCTAAATCGGTTATGCTGCTTAGCATTAAACTTCAGGAACTCATTATCACCCATGAGCACTCGAATCAGCGTTGATGCATCTTCAAAACTGCAATCATAAATCATGTGCGAAGTATAATTATGATTTTTTGCATATTCCTCGGCTGTTCTTATTGCTGAAACATAACTCCGGCACGAAGCTTCTGCCATTTTCTCATAATTATACAAAAAGTCGAAGAATTGACCGTCTATAACTATGTCCTTTTCTTCTATCTTATATGGCTGTACCTGTTCCCGTAAAACTGAGTTGGCATTTTTCCCAAACGAATAAATATCATCTGCCAATTTTGTTGCCCAATAAGCATCATTTAAAATACTTATTACCAATTTCTCAGCAGTACCATTGCCCAGCATGGACATTATTTTTTCTAAAGTCATTCCATTTGGGTCATCGTATACCTTGGAAATATAATAAAGTTTCTGATAGATTTGAGAATATTTATTGTCCGAATCTTGGTTATCTTCAGCTTTAGTATTTTCTTCATATTCCATTTGCTTCTTCGCATATGTGATTACAACATTTTCATAATCCACATTGCATTCATCAAGAATTTTGTTTAATTTTCCAACAATTTCACTTGCCGACCTATTTAGTTCCACATACATCCCAGAAGCAAACTCTCCGGGTCGCCTGAATAAATGCAGGTCTTCTTTTCTTCCTATCAAAGGTGCATTTGAACCTGAGTATACAACACCCCATATTCTTTTAAATATATCCGCATAATCTTCATATAACACCTTTAACAAATCTATAAAAAGCTTTTGCCAAGATGTTGACTCAGAAGCTATTTCATCAAAATATGTAGCCTTTATCGGTTTGGTAAATCTTAAAGACGGCGGATTATGAAAGTCATATTCAAATACGGAATTTTCATTCAAAGATGATTCTGTAGTGTTATCAATCAACATGACTTCTTCAACATTGTTTCTTGAATCCTCTATTGAGATTTCTACATCAGGAATCTTTGTGCCAGACCTCATTTCGCTTTGCTGCAAAAATTGCTTATATAAAGGTACTGCTTTATCAAGAACAATAGCTGTCTTTCTATGCATCAACCGATATATTTTCATTCCAAGAAGCTTTGTCGCAACGGTTATGAATTCTTTTTTATTGTTCATATTCCAAAAGCTCACTTTGCTCAAGCCACGAAAGCAACAATACTCTGAACCTTCGTCAAGTGCATTAACTATTGTATCAGAACTATATTTATTTACCGGATTAGATGAAAGCCATTGAATAAATTTTTCTTTTGTATTCATATTATTCATAGCCTCCTTGTTCTCAATCTGTTCCTTTGCAAGCGTAAGTATTTTTTCAAATTCATCAGAATTTGCTCATTTTTTCCATTTCAATATATAACTTACTTGCTCCTGGCAACCCCTTTTCTCCGTCTGTCAGGAGATACTCCATTTTGGTCATCTGAAGAGTAATTCCATTTTCATTACGAAACACTTCATCTATGTTAATTCCATTTGCTTTTGCACGTTTCCTAAGTAAATTTGATAATCTATGTACGCACTCTGCTTTATCAATTTCCTTGTCACGAATTTTGTTACAAGCATCTATCAGCAGTGCAACTTCATATTTGTCCCATCCTATCCGAACTGCCATATCAATCCTCTATAATTTGACAAATATCCCCGATGTCACAATGAAACACCTTACAAATCCTCATCAGCACTTCCATAGATACCGTTTCGTCTTTATTAAACTTTGTTGCAACAGATGATGAAATTTCTGCTGCACGCATTAAATCTTGTCTATTCATCTGATTATCAATTATGAGTTTACGAAGCTTGTTATAACTTATTTTCATCTGTACCACTCCTTTGCCGTACACTTCATTCTTAGTTGCAATCATACAAGTATCATTCTATCACATCATGTTCGTTTTTTCAAGATATATGCACCAGAATAGTTCTTATCACGCTATAGTTGTCACTTTTTACAAACACTATCATTCATTCCTATGTACTTGAGGGTGTCGCAAAATCATCCAATTAGATGACAGGGCGATACTCTCGTTCTATGTTACAAAAAAATCCAGAAGAAATCCGTTGTTTTTGAATTCCTTCTGGATTTTTGGCATACTTTAATAATCCTTTTACCTCTGGGGATTTTAAGAGATTTTCTTTACTGGAAAAAGATGACTCCCAGTACGTTCTTTCTGGATTTTCGCATGCAGTTTATTGATGTTGTAACCCATACAAAGCAAAAGAATCTCTAGCTTTACTTTGTTTTTTCCTCGCAGCAGAAATCTTTGAAATTCGTAATCATTTTTCAGAACTCCAAAAGCTCCCTCTACCTGGATGGAACGGTTCATCCGATATTTGATTCCTGTTTCACTCAGGATATTTTCATAGGATTCCTGCCGTTTCTCCAGAAAACTTTTTGATAGGTATAATCTCTTATTGCCTTTTGCTTTGGTACATTTTTCTTTATAAGGGCAATCGGTACAGTCTTCACATTCGTAAACAGTTACTTCCGGTTCGTAGCCACTTTTACTTTTCTGCTTTTTAGTAAAAAGAGGAAACAATGATTTCCTGGCATGGCAGGTGTATGTGTCAGCTTTTTCATCATATCCCATGTTTTCACGTTTACTGATATCCTGTTTGAAGCTTCGCTTCCTCCATTTCTCATAAGCCTGTGGCTTTATATATGGTTTTTGGTTTGCTCTTCTTAGATATGTATAAGCCTCTTCACTTTCATATCCGGAATCAGCGGTTACACTCGGATAACACAAGCCCAGGTTTTTTTCCATTGTTTTTAAAAAGGGGACTAATGTCCAGACATCATTCCGATCCTGAAAAATATCCGTTGCCACAATATACTCACTGTCTACTGCAATCTGTACATTATATCCGGGCTTTAACTGGGCATTTCTCATATGATCATCCTTCATATGCATAAAGGTTGCATCAGGCTCTGTTTTACAATAATTATTTCTTCCCTGAAAGCTTGCCGTATGCCAGTCATAAATGGTCTGTCTTTCAAGATATCTATGGAAAAGTTCATAATATCGTTGGTTTTTGCTTTTCCTTTTTCCACGTCCATGAACAAAAACCGTGCTCTCTGTCTGACAGCGTTCTTCTAAAAACCGGACGATTTGCTGCAAGTCCTGTGTCCTTGTTTCCAAAGCAGCCGAAAACTTCTGTACGTATTCCTTATTCAGAAGCTGTATGGCCTCCTGCATCTTCTGGAACATTTTTTCTTCCCATTTTCCTACAGACTTTTTCCAGACAAAGGTATACTTGTTGGCACAGGCTTCTAACTTTGTCCCATCAATGAATACGGTCTCCTTTGACAGTTCACCAGCCTTTTCCAGCCTTTTTACCATCTGATAGAAAAGACTTTCACAGGCATCTGCCAGAAATCCTGTACGGA